>Ga0224512_10000827_pt1 | contig 31719 bp, 30 predicted proteins | sample SF_May12_sed_USG_4_FD_169103 | JGI IMG/M metagenome (GOLD analysis project Ga0224512, IMG submission 169103) | Sediment microbial communities from San Francisco Bay, California, United States - SF_May12_sed_USGS_13 | ecosystem: Environmental > Aquatic > Marine > Sediment | place: USA... | reverse complement strand
ACGGCAGGATTATTCGTCGCTGCGCGCCTCACCCCTGCGGGGCCGGCGTCCGCTGTGCTCCCGCCGTTCTCTCGCGCTGCCGCGCTCGGGTCGAACCTTGAGGTTCTCATCCTGCCGCCCGTCATTCTCTAACCAGCGCCTGCGGCGCTGGACTGCTTGTGGCTGGGACGGCAGGATTCGAACCTGCGAATGCGGGGATCAAAACCCCGTGCCTTACCACTTGGCGACGTCCCAATGATTCTTCAAAGCGACGTGGGTAAACTGTCTTCCGGGATATTGCCATGTGTTCACGTGATTGCCGCCAGCAGGGGTGAATAATTGACACCCCGGGCAACGAAGCTGGACCACTCCTGCGGGACCTGGCGCTGGATTGCACGCGCCCCGGCTGCTGTATCGAAGGCCGCGAATACGCACCCACCCGTCCCGGTCAGCCGCGCCGCGGAGAAACCGTTCAACCAGTCAAGCACCGCCCCGACCTCGGGATACCTGCGCCGTACCACTGCCTCGCAGTCATTATGACCGCCACCCGAAAGAAAGGCGCGTATTGTCATCCGGGGCGTGTCCCGTGTCAAATCAACGTCGGAAAAAATATCGGCCGTTGATACGCTTACCGCCGGATTTACCACCAGGTACCACGGCTCCGGCAGGGTCAGTGGGGTCAGGATTTCACCCAGCCCCTCTGCCCAGGCCGCCCGGCCGTGGATGAAGACCGGCACATCGGCGCCGAGTTGCAATCCCAGCGTTGCCAGCTCGCTAGGCCCAAGGTCCAGTCCCCACAATCGATTGAGTACGACCAGGCTGGTCGCTGCATCGGAACTGCCGCCACCCAGACCACCTCCCGATGGCAGGAACTTTTCATTATAAATATCAACACCTTTTCGAGATCCCGAGCGCTGCTGCAGGAGCTGCGCCGCACGCACACACAGATCGGACTCCGGCGCCAGCCCCGCGGGACCGCCATAGCGGTGGATGGTTGCGTCCTCGCGGAGTTCGAAATAGAGCCGGTCGCCAACATCCAGGAACTGGAAGACCGTCTGCAGGGTATGGTAGCCATCGGCGCGCCGCCCGGTGATATGCAGGAACAGGTTCAGCTTGGCCGGCGCCGGCCAGGGTCCCTGTGCGCTGGCGGAGATCTGCAGCCCCGTCATGGGGCCTGGCTGGCTGCCGAGGCGTCCGTGGTACCTGCCGCGTCACCGCCGGAGGACAATTGCCATTCATCGATCACCAGGCGCACCGAGATATCCCCGGCCACCAGTTGCATGCGGGTCGGCCAGTCCCGGCCAGCCACATGCTTGAAGCGGCTGTAGCGGATGTCCCAGCCGGACTGCTGCATGCGGGCCAGGCGCCCGTATTCGTCGGTCGATACCTGTGCCGCCTCGGCAGCGGGCGCCGGCACTCCCCGCACCCAGTAACGGATCCCGGCCACGGGAAATTGCCAGCCGGTCGCCGATTTGACCAGGGCATCGGCATCCTGTGCCGTGCGCTCCTCGCCGTTCGCGGTCCGCAATCGGACGCCGTCACGGTCGCCATCGAGTTGCATGGCCGCCTGACCCATGGGACCGGCCAGGTTCAGACGATAGCGCCCGGATGCCTCGCGCCATATGAGACTGGCATGCCAGCCCTGCTCGCCCTGTATCAGTGATACGCGCCCCTTGAATTGCCAGACGGGATAGGCCTCGATGCCCGGTCCCGGAAAGGCCCGCTTGCCGCTGTCGACCGGGGCCGTTGCGCACCCTGCCAGGTAGAGCACCAGGATTAGAACACCAGGCAATCTCACGGCAGGAAGCGATCGAGCACGTTTTTCAAGACAGGATTATCAGGTGCGTTTTTGCGGGACTCCTCCCAGATGCGGCGTGCCTCGTCATGCTCGCCCTGGGTCCACAGAACCTCCCCCAGGTGGGCACCGATTTCAGCGTCAGCGGTCATGTCCCATGCCTGCTGCAGATAGTTCCTGGCCTCGTTCAGCTTGCCGAGACGGAAATGCACCCAGCCCATGCTGTCGATGATGGCCGGGTCGTCCGGCTTCTGTGCGTAGGCCTTCTGTATATATTGCAGGGCCTCTTCATAGCGATCGGTGCGGTCGGCCAGTGTGTAGCCGAGGGCATTCAGGGTCCTGGTATTATCCGGGTCATTGGCCAGGATGCGCAGCATGTCCTTCTCGGCAAGATCGATGCGATTGATCTTTTCAGCAACCAGCGCACGCGAATAAAGCAGGTCTTCGTCCTCCGGACTGTTCACCAGGGCCTGCTCGTACAGCGCATAGGCCGCCTCATGGAGGCCGAGATCCGACAACACCTGCCCTTCAGCCAGGTAGATGGCAACGGCATTGTCCGGGTTGTTCCGGCGCAGGGCCTGCATTTCAGCGCGCATTTCCTCCAGCCGGCCCTGTCTGGCCATGAGCTTGCCGATCCGCATCCGTGACTGCATCCAGTACTCGCCGTCCTCCACCTTGCGGTACCACTCGATGGCGCTCGCATCATTGCCCAGCTCCTGCGCGGCATAGCCCAGGTAATAATAGACACTCTGCTGTTTCGACCCCAGTTCCAGCAGCTGTTTCAGGTGCTGTTCTGCGACCTTCGTCTCCTTGCTATCCAGCTCCAGCAGGGCAAGCGAAAAGAGTGCATCCGCATTGGCCGGGTTCAGCTTGACGACATGGCGCAACTGCTGCTTGGCCCCCTCCTTGTCATCCGCATCAAGCAGCATGCGGCCGTAGGCAAAGCGCAGTTCCGCATCCTTCGGGGTGCGCGCAACCGCCTGCTCCAGCGCCTGCAGCGCCTCTGGCTTCCTGTCTTGCTGGATCAGGATCTGTGCCTTGAGGATTTCCGCCTCTGGCGCACCCGGCTGGACCTCAAGCGCCTGCTCAACGGCCTGCAGGGCACGCGGCAGGTCCTCGTTGAGGGTGGCAATCCGGCTGACACCGAGCAGGCCCTCGGGACTGTCGGGATAACGTGCGGCCAGGCGTTCCATGGCCTGCAGTGAGGCCTCTTTATCACCGTGCCTGGCGAGGATGGCCGTGGCAAAACTGAAACCCTCTTTCAGGTCGGCGGACGAATTGATGATGTATTCCAGCTGCGCCACCACCTCGTCCGCTTCGCCCGTGCGCAGGGCAAGCGCGGTCAGCACCTTGCGGGCCTCGAGGTTGTCCGGGTCCAGCGCTATCCAGCGCTGCGCAGCACGTGCGGCGACGTTGAACTGCTTGCCGAATGTGGCGATGGTAACCGCCCGCTCGGCGACCCGGGGATCGTTGGATTCCAGGGCGGCCTGCAGATAATGCGGCACAGAGACATCGAAGCGCCCGCGCTGACCGGAGATTTCACCCAGCAGGATATCGTAGAGCAGCTGCTGGGTCAGTGGCTCCACCTGCCTGGTGGACCCGCTCTCGGCAGCCTTTTCAGGCACTTCGACCTTGTCTGCCTCGTTGGCGCTGGTTTGCATGGCGCCGGGGACGGCGCAAGCGGATAGCACCCAGGACAGGGAAATAATCAGACCTGCCCTGAGCAGAAAACCGGGAGTGGGAATCTGTTGCACACACATGTCCGTCATTCTAACAGCTTGCCCGTGGTATGGTTTGTTAATTCAGTTAACGCCATGGTGCCAGCGTTGTTTATATCGGTATCTCCGTCGGCACAACGAAATGCTGCTTGTATTCAAGCACTTCAACATGCAGAATTTTGGGTTTGTTTCTGGGTCGTTCTAACTCCAACATGCGCCTGACGGTTCTCGGCATCAATCACCGTACAGCCCCCGTGGAAATTCGCGGGCAGGTTGCATTCCCGCCTGAGCATCTGCCAAGGGCGCTGGAAGAACTGACGGCGCTGGATGGCGTCCAGGAAGCGGCCATTCTGTCGACCTGCAACCGCACCGAACTCTATTGTACGGAACAGGGTCAGGAACTCGACTCCATCACCGACTGGCTGTGCCGCTTTCACGGCCTGGACCGGGACACCCTGCAACCGCATTTCTACAGCTACACCGATGCCGCGGCGGTACGCCACGTTCTGCGGGTCGCCGCCGGCCTCGATTCCATGATACTCGGCGAACCCCAGATCCTGGGGCAGATGAAGGCGAGCTACCAGCAGGCGACACGCGCAGGCAGCCTCGATACCCTGATAAACCGCCTGTTTCAACACACCTTCTCGGTTGCCAAGCAGGTCCGCACCGACACGGCCATCGGGGTAAGCCCGGTTTCGGTGGCCTTTGCCGCCGTCAGCCTGGCCCGCCAAATCTTCGGTAGCTTCGAGGAGAATACCGCCCTGCTGATCGGTGCCGGCGAGACCATCGAACTGGCCACGCGCCACCTGCACGATCACGGGATCGGCAAGATCATCATTGCCAACCGCACCATCGAACGCGCCCATGAACTCGCGGACCGATTCAATGGCTACGGCATTGCACTCGACCAGATCCCGGCGCACCTGGTGGAGGCCGATATCCTGATCTCGTCGACCGGGAGCCCGACCCATATTCTCGACAAGGCGATGGTCAGCAAGGTGCTGCGTGAACGCAAGCACCGTCCCGTGTTCATGGTGGATATCGCCGTCCCCGGCGACATCGCCCGGGACGTCGCCGAACTCGATGATGTCTATCTTTACACCGTGGATGATCTGCAGGAAGTGATCGAGGAAAACCTGAAGTCACGCCAGGATGCGGCCGAACAGGCCGAAGAGATCATCGACGTCCAGGTTGAACACTTCATGTCCTGGGTGCGTTCGCTGGACGCCGTACCGGCCGTGCGCGCCTACCGCGAGCATGCCGAGGCCATCGGCGTGCAGGAACTGGAAAAGGCCAACCGGCAGCTTGCCAGCGGCAAGGACCCGCAGCAGGTCATGGCGTCGCTGACGCACAACCTGATCAACAAGCTGGCCCACGAACCCAGCGTCAACCTGCGTCAGGCAGTCGTAGATGGCCAGACCGGGCTGCTTGATGCAGTCCGCTCGCTGTTCCGGCTGAAGAACCGCTGAGCCTGCCCGCACCCGCATCATGAAAGCGTCCATTCTCGGCAAGCTTGAGAGCATTGAAGAGCGCCATCAGGAAATCAGTGCCCTGCTCGCCGATGCCGAGACCATTGCAAACCAGGATCGTTACCGGCAACTATCGATGGAGTATGCGCAGCTGACCCCACTGGTGAATCATATTCGCGCCTACCGTCAGACACAGGATGACGTTTCGGCTGCCAGGGAAATGCTGGCCGACCCCGATCCCGACATGCAACATATGGCCGAAGTGGAACTCGACGTGGCCAATCAACGCAGCGCCGAACTGGAGGTGGAACTGCAGAAACTGTTGCTGCCGAAAGACCCGCTCGACAACAGCAATATCTTCCTGGAGGTTCGCGCCGGTACCGGCGGTGATGAAGCAGCCCTGTTTGCCGGCGACCTGTTCCGTATGTATTCACGCTACGCTGAAATCCGCGGGTGGACGGTGGAAGCCCTCAGCGAAACTCCCGGCGAGCACGGCGGCTACAAGGAAATCATTGCGCGCATCATCGGACAGGGCGCCTATTCACGCCTGAAATTCGAATCGGGTGCGCACCGCGTGCAGCGCGTGCCCGAGACCGAGTCCCAGGGACGCATCCACACCTCCGCAGCCACGATCGCCGTGCTGCCGGAGGCCGATGAAATCGAATCCATTGAAATCAAGTCCGCGGACCTGAAGGTCGACACCTTTCGTGCCTCCGGTGCCGGCGGGCAGCACGTCAACAAGACCGACTCGGCCATTCGCCTGACCCACCTGCCGACCGGGATTGTGGTGGAATGCCAGGACGAACGCTCGCAACACAAGAACCGGGCACATGCCATGTCCCTGCTGGCAGCCCGCCTGCTGAATACGGAACGGGAGAAGCAAAAGGCCGAGGAAACGGAAACCCGTCGCTCGCTGGTGGGCAGCGGCGACCGTTCGGAACGCATCCGTACTTACAATTTCCCCCAGGGACGCCTGACCGATCACCGCATCAACCTGACGCTCTACAAGCTGGACGAGATCATGTCTGGCAATCTCGACCTGGTCATCGATCCGCTGGTCAGCGAGAACCAGGCCGACCAGCTCGCCGCACTGGATGCGGGCTAGCCCGCGGTGACTGAGACTCCGCCTATCAGGGCGCTGCTGGAGCAGGCGAGCCAAGAACTCGGCACGGAATCGACGCGTCTGGACGCAGAGGTCCTGCTTGCCGCCTGCCTCGGCAAGCCGCGCAGCTACCTGCACACCTGGCCGGAGCGCAGCATCGATCAACGGAAACTGGAATGCTTCGAGCAACTGATCAGACGCCGCGCCCGCGGGGAGCCTGTGGCCCACCTGACCGGACAGCGCGAATTCTGGTCACTGCCACTGGTGGTCACGCCCGCCACCCTGATCCCGCGGCCGGAGACCGAAACCCTGGTGGAACTTGCCCTGGACAAGCTGCCCCCTGATACGCCGCTGCGGATCGCCGACCTGGGCACCGGCAGTGGCGCCATCGCACTGGCCATTGCGACCGAAAGGCCGCGCTGTGAAATCATTGCCACGGACATATCGGAACGGGCCCTGGCGGTTGCCCGCTGCAACGCGGAGCAACTCGGCCTGGACAACATCCGGTTCATCGCGGGCGACTGGTGCGAATCCCTGCCGGCTGGCCGCTTCGATGCCATCCTCAGCAACCCCCCCTACGTGGCCGAAAGGGATCCGCACCTGGATTCGGGTGACGTGCGCTTTGAACCTCGCCAGGCACTGGTAGCCGGTCCCGAGGGTATGGACGCGCTGCGCCTGATTGCGTGCTGCGCAAACGATCACCTGCGCCAGGACGGCTGGCTGATAGTCGAACATGGCTGCGATCAGGGAGAGAAGGTCATGCAACTCTTGCAGGCCGAGGGCTACAACAATGTCAGCACCCGTAGCGACGGCGCCGGACTCAGCCGGGTCACCCTGGGCAGGTGTGGCCGGCGGACGTAACCCGGCTGTCGCACGGTTGCTTTGGCGTTATACTCACAGTGTGACCGAGAAGCTCAAAAGGCGGACAATCCGGCTCGGCGGGGCGGACGATAACCCGGAAAGGGCGCGTTCCGCGGCCCGCTTGCTGCGTGACGTCAAGGGCATTACCGAGGTCCATATCGTTTCCCGTAACCGGCTGGTGGTCCGTTACAACGTACGCCAGATCACCCTGCAGATCATCGAGGCCCTGCTCAGGGAATTTAGCTTCCAGCTGGAATCCGGCCTGCTGTGTCGCTGCCTGCGCGCCGTACGCTACTACCTGGAAGACATCGAATGCAGCGATCCCATACACGACCAGGCGGAATGTACGCGCGATGTGTTCATCACGCGCTACCTGCGCCGGCCGCACGGCTGCCGTGACCATCGACCTGATTACCTGCGGCGCTATCTGTAAACCGACAACGCAGGACCCGGCATGCCGTTATTCCCGGACAGCACCCGGCAACACGAACTGATCCCCGCCCATGAACGATGACCAGTTGCTGCGCTACAGCCGCCAGATCCTGCTCCCGCAGGTGGGCATCGCGGGCCAGGAGAAGCTGCTCGCCACGCGCGCCTTGATCGTGGGCGCCGGCGGACTGGGCTCTCCGGCCGCCATCTACCTGGCGGCGGCCGGCGTGGGCCACCTGGTCATTGCCGATGATGACCGGGTGGAACTGTCCAACCTGCAACGCCAGATCCTTCACCACGAGAGCGACATCGGCCGTGACAAGGTCGCCTCGGCCATGGACACCCTGGCTGCCATCAACCCGGAGGTACAGGTCACTCCGATTGCCGAGCGCCTGCAGGGCGGCCGGCTGGAACAGGCGGTGAGCGCGGCCGACCTGGTGCTGGACTGCAGCGACAATTTCGCCACCCGCTTCGCCGTGAACCAGGCCTGCGTAACCCACCGGACACCATTGGTCTCGGGCGCCGCGGTCCGCCTGGAGGGACAGGTAGCGGTGTTCATCCCGGGACGCGAGGACAGCCCCTGTTACAGCTGCCTGTATCGGGAAGGTGAAGACGAGGACCAGACCTGTTCGGAGAACGGGGTGCTGTCACCGCTGGTCGGCATTATCGGCAGCCTGCAGGCGCTGGAGGCCGTGAAGGTTGCACTTTCACTGGGGCAAGACCTGTGCGGCCGACTAGTCGTATTCGATGCTTACCGCCACGAGTGGCGCACCCTGAAGGTGCCGCGCGATCCGGGGTGCCCGGTGTGCGGCCAGCAAAAATAAAGGTGTCAGGAACCTTTTCTTTATGCCTGGCTTGCGGTGACCCTTTCGTTACTAGAAAAGGTTCCTGACACCTTTATTCTGTCAGTCGTCGCTGATCACCTTGAAACCCAGACCCTGAAGTACTGGCCGGAGTGCGGCCTGCCGGCGACCCAGCCTGACCGTGGTCTCGGAAAACTCGCGCCGCACCGGGTATTCCTTGCGCAGCCGGTCGAAGTAGCCTGGACGTTCTGCCGGCGCCAGCATCAGCAATTCCCGCAGGCGCTGGTCATCGCGGCGTATATCGCAGGAATGGAACACTGCCCGGCGCAGGCATGCGGCCAGGTCGGTATCACCCGTCGCCGCCAGGTCAAGTGACCGGCTGGCCGGCAGTTCATCGGCTGCCTGCCATTGCCCGGGCAGGCCGAAATGCTCGCACACGGCCCGGTAGATCATCTCGGTACCGCGCATCTTGCCGTCCAGGCTGTAGCCGGCGATGTGCGGCGTACCCAGGTCGACCTGTTGCAGCAGCGCCATGTCAATCGCCGGCTCACCCTCCCAGACATCCAGCACGACCGACAAATCCGGCCGCCCTTCGAGCAGCCGTTCGAGTGCACGATTATCGACGGCCGCGCCACGCGCCGTGTTTACCAGGATGGTCTGCCGCCTGAACCGCGCCATGAGGGCCTCATCGACAAGATGGAAGGTCGGATGCCGGCCTGTGTGTGTCAGCGGCACATGCAAGCTAATGATGTCGGTCTCCAGGATTGCCTCCAACCCGACGAAGTCCCGATCCCTGCCCTGCTCCTGCAAGGGCGGATCATTCACCAGGCTCTCGACACCCAGTGCAGCCAGCTTCTGGCGCACGCGCGACCCGACATTGCCGCAGCCGATGATGCCGACGGTCTTGTCGGCAAGATCGAATTGCTGCCGCTCGGACAGCGCCAGCAGTGCGCTGATGACGTATTCTGCGGCCGAGGTGGCATTACTGCCGGGCGCCGTCGCGAAACCGATGCCGTGTGCCCGCAGGTAGTCCCGATCGACGTGATCGAAACCGATAGTGGCTGAACCGACGAAGCGAACCCGCGAGCCATCCAGCAGCCCGGCACCCACGCGGGTGACTGAACGCACCAGCAGGATATCGGCAGTGCGCACCTGGCTGGCCTGCAGTTCGCGGCCGGAGACCAGAGTGACGTCACCCAGCGTGGAAAAGGCCTGCTCTACACAGGGAATGTTTTCGTCGGCAACGATTTTCATTGGTTGATCATTAGATACAAAATTTTCTCACCGCAGAGGCGCAAAGGACGCAAAGAACAAACACAGGAAAATAATTGCTAGAAAATAACTGCAGCCCACTGATATTGCACAGACGTGAAGTGTTCCGAACACCCCTCACCACAAGTAAACTTTATTAGCTTTTTCTTTGCGTCCTTTGCGCCTCTGCGGTGAATTCTTTATTCCTGGGTAACCGCAATCAGTCATTGATCATTTTTTTGAGCAGTTCGTTGACCTGCTTGGGGTTGGCCTTGCCCTGGGTCGCCTTCATGACCTGGCCGACGAAGTACCCGAATACCTTTTCCTGGCCAGTGCGGTATTGCTCGACCTGTTTGGGGCTGTTCTCCAGCACTCCCCTGATGATGTCCTCGATCGCGGAACTGTCGGTGATCTGCTTCAGGCCCTGGCTTTCGATGACCTCATCGGCCGACCCTGCACCGGCCCAGAGTGCCTCGAACACCTGCTTGGCGATCTTGCCGGAGATAGTGCCATCCTCTATACGCCGCAACATCCCTCCCAGTGCCTCGGCACTGACCGGGCTGGAACCGATCTCGAGGCCGGCCTTGTTGAGGGCACCGGACAGTTCGCCCATCACCCAGTTGGCGGACAGTTTGCCCAGCCCGCCGGATACACCGACCACGGCCTCGAAATAATCACCCAGTTCCCGCGTCGCCGTCAGTACACCCGCGTCATAGGCCGACAGGCCGTAGTCATCCATGAAACGCTGCTTCTTGACCTCAGGCAGCTCCGGCAGGGTCTGTGTCACCTCAGCGATGAAGGCCGGGTCGATTTCGACCGGCAACAGGTCGGGATCCGGAAAATAGCGGTAGTCATTCGCCTCTTCCTTGGTGCGCATGGGACGGGTCTCGTGCCTGTCGGCATCGAACAGACGCGTTTCCTGGACCACCGTTCCACCACTCTCGAGCAGGGCGATCTGGCGCTCGACCTCATAGTTGATGGCCTGTTCGACAAAGCGAAATGAATTGATGTTTTTGAGCTCGGCACGGGTACCGAACGCCTCCTGGCCCTGCGGCCGAACCGAGACGTTCGCATCACAGCGAAACGAACCCTCCTGCATGTTGCCGTCACAGATACCCAGGTACTGGACCAGTGAATGAATCTTCTTCATGTAGGCGACGGCCTCTTTTGCCGAACGCATGTCCGGCTCGGAAACGATCTCCAGCAGCGGGGTCCCGGCACGGTTGAGGTCGATGCCGGTCAAGCCGTGGAAATCCTCATGCAGGGATTTCCCGGCGTCCTCCTCGAGATGTGCCCGGGTGATGCCGATGCGCTTGACCGTGTCCTCGTCCACCTCGATGTCGAGGTAGCCATCATGCACAATCGGCAACTCGTACTGGCTGATCTGGTAGCCCTTGGGCAGGTCCGGGTAGAAATAATTCTTGCGCGCGAATACCGATCGGGGGGCCACGCTGGAGTGCGTGGCCAGGCCGAACTTGACGGCCATGCGCACGACCTCCGCGTTGAGCACCGGCAGCACGCCGGGCAGACCCAGGTCCACCGCGCAGGCCTGGGTATTCGGCTCCGCACCATAGCGGGTGGACGCCGCGGAGAAGATCTTGCTGCGGGTCGCGAGCTGGGCATGTATCTCAAGCCCGATGACTGTTTCCCATTCCATAATCAATTCAAATCACTGCTGTCCCGTATATAATCGCATCTCCCCTTCAAGGGGAGTAGGTGCGGATGAGGGGCAACCCTCACCCTGGCCCTTTTATGCCCACTGAGGTACTCCCACTCATGGGAGAGGGGATACTTAATTGAATCAAAGGCAGCAGCGAACTGCACGTATCCTGCGGCATCCCGTCTCCGTCTCCTGCAGTTGCATCATTCAAAACCCTGCGGGACACGTGTGTGCCAGTCCGTCACCTGCTGGTAGCGGTGCGCCGCATTCAGCAGGCGCGCCTCCTCGAAATAGTTGCCGATAAGCTGCAGGCCGACGGGCATGTCCGCAGCAAAACCGGCCGGAATGGACATGCCCGGCAGCCCGGCCAGATTCACCGCGATAGTGTAGATATCGGACAGGTACATGGTCACCGGGTCATTTGATTTCTCACCCAGTCGGAAGGCCACCGAGGGGGACGTTGGCCCCATGATGACATTCACCTGCTCGAAGGCGCGCATGAAGTCCTCGCGGATCAGGCGCCGTACCTGCTGCGCCTTCAGGTAATAGGCATCGTAGTAACCGGCCGACAGGGCATAGGTCCCGATCATGATGCGGCGCTTGACCTCGGCACCAAAGCCTTCACCGCGTGAACGCTTGTACAGGTCCTCCAGGTCCTCGGGGTCCTTGGCACGGTATCCGAAACGCACACCGTCAAAGCGCGACAGGTTGGAGGAACATTCCGCCGGCGCCACGACATAGTAGGTCGGCACGGCAAGTTGCGAATTCGGCAGCGAGATTTCCGTAATGACCGCGCCCAGTTTGCGGTACTCGTCCAGGGCCGCCTCGACGGCGGCGGCCACGCCGCTGTCCAGGCCCTCTCCAAAGAACTGTTTGGGCAGCCCTATCTTCAGACCCTGCAGGGAATTATTGAGTCCGCCCGTGTAATCGTCGGGCGCGCGCTCCACGCTGGTCGAATCACGCGGGTCAAACCCGGCCATGGCCCCGAGCATGAGTGCCGCATCCTCTGCTGTACGCGCAAACGGCCCTGCCTGGTCCAGGCTGGATGCAAACGCGATCATACCGTAGCGCGAGACCCGCCCGTAGGTCGGCTTGAGGCCGGTGATCCCGCACAGGGCGGCAGGCTGGCGGATAGAGCCACCCGTATCGGTACCGGTACTGACCGGGACCAGGCGCGCGGCGACCGCCGCGGCCGAGCCGCCGGAGGAACCACCCGGGACGGTCTCACTGTCCCAGGGATTGGTCACCGGTCCATAGAAACTGGTTTCATTGGAAGACCCCATGGCGAACTCGTCCATGTTGGTCTTGCCGATCATCACCGCGCCGGCTGCGTTCAATTGCTGCGTCACGGTGGCATCGTAAGGCGCAATAAAGTTGTCCAGCATGCGCGAACCGCAGCTGGTCTTCACGCCCCGCGTACAGAAGATGTCCTTGTGGGCATACGGGATCCCGGTCAGGGGACCCGCGGCACCGGAGCGGATTCGGGCATCGGCATCACGTGCCGTCTGCAGCGCCTGTGCTTCGATCACCGTGATAAAGCTGTTGAGCTGATTGTCCAGCATGGCCACCCGGTCGAGGCAAGCCCGGGTCAATTCTTCGCTGGAATACGCTCCCTGCCGGAGGCCGGCGCCTAGTTCAACAAGGGTCTTGTGGTGCATAAATCAGGTCCGGACTCAATCATCAATCCAGTATTAAATGACAGTTACTCCGCAGGGCGTTGTCGGGACAGTGCGGCCCCGGTCACTCGATAACCTTGGGTACCAGGTACAGTCCGGCCTCGGTCAGGGGCGCGTTGCGCAGGAAATTCTCGCGCTCGTCGGTTTCCGTCACCACGTCCGGCCGCAGGCGCTGGGTGGCGTCCAGCGGATGCGCAAGCGGCTCCACGCCCCGGGTATCGACGCTGTTCAGCTGTTCCACAAATGCAAGAATATCCGACAGGTTGCGCGCGTATTCAGAAATATCGTCCGGGTCGATGCCCAGGCGGGCCAGGTGTGCGATCTTTTCGACTTCCTGTGCTTCAAGTGCCATGGGGGCTCCGGTCAAAGATTGACTGTTTTTAACAGGGGCGCAAAGGTAGCATACCCCCCCGTCCAATGCATGATGGAATCAATGCGCGGGTAATTCCTTGCCCAAAGCTCCCCCCGTTGATAGATTACCCCCCTGCAACGACGACCTACCGCTACGGACAAGGAATAAATGGTAATTAAAAGTTTATTTGGCCTGTTTTCCAACGACCTCTCAATTGATCTTGGAACTGCCAACACACTGATTTATGTGCGTGGCCAGGGTATCGTTCTGAACGAACCGTCGGTCGTGGCGATTCGCCAGGACCGTGGTCCGGGCGGCCCCAAGAGCATTGCGGCCGTGGGCACCGAGGCCAAGCTGATGCTGGGACGCACTCCTGGCAACATTACCGCCATCCGCCCCTTGAAGGACGGCGTGATCGCCGATTTCACCATCACCGAAAAGATGCTGCAGCATTTCATCCACAAGGTGCATGAGGCGCGCTTCTTCAAACCCAGTCCGCGGGTGCTCATCTGTGTGCCCTGCGGTTCCACCCAGGTGGAACGGCGCGCGATCCGGGAATCCGCTGCCGGTGCCGGCGCGCGCGAGGTCTACCTGATCGAGGAGCCGATGGCGGCCGCCATCGGTGCCGGCATGCCGGTCGACGAGGCGCGCGGTTCCATGGTGCTCGATATCGGCGGCGGCACCTCGGAAGTTGCAGTTATCTCATTGAACGGAATCGTATATTCATCCTCCGTGCGGATCGGCGGTGACCGCTTCGACGATGCCATTATCAATTACATACGGCGCAACTACGGGACGCTCATCGGTGAGGCAACGGCCGAGCGCATCAAGCACGAGATCGGCTCCGCCTATCCCGGCAAGGAGGTCAGGGAACTCGAGGTCAAGGGCCGCAACCTGTCCCAGGGCATTCCGCGCAGTTTTACACTGAACAGCAACGAGATACTGGAGTCCCTGCAGGAGCCGCTCGCCGGCATTGTCGGGGCGGTAAAGACGGCCCTGGAACAGACCCCGCCGGAACTGGGCGCCGACGTAGCCGAGCGCGGCATCGTACTCACTGGCGGCGGCGCGCTGCTGCGCGATCTCGACCGCCTGCTGATGGAAGAGACCGGGCTCCCGGTCGTTGTCGCTGATGATCCCCTCACCTGCGTCGCCCGGGGTGGCGGCCGCGCGCTCGAACTGTTTGATGAGCGCGGTGGTGACGTTTTCACGGTGGAATAAAAACCCCGCGCGGCAGCCGCCACCACCTGCCCGGATACGCTAGAATACCCCGCAGCTTGCCATGGCAAGCGGTTTTCCCGGCAGGATAACACCAGCATTCACACAGGGGTGCGCGCATCAAGCTCATTTTCACACAGGGTCCATCGATCACGACACGACTGGTGCTGCTCGTGACGTTGTCCATAACCCTTATGATGATGGACCATCGCCAGAACCACATCGACTCCCTGCGTGCCGGCCTGTCACTCCTGGTCTACCCCTTGCAGCTGGCTGTTGAAATGCCGGGGGCCGTGTCGGAGTGGTTCCGCGAGTCGCTCGCAACCCGCCGCCAGTTGCAGGAGGAGAATGCCAGCCTGCGCACCCAGATGCTGATGCTCAAGGCCCGGGGCCAGAAACTGCAAGCCCTGGAGACCGAAAACATCCGCCTACGCGAACTGCTGGACTCGGCGTTCATGATCGGCGAGCGGGTGCTGGTCGCGGAACTGATGTCGGTCGACCTTGACCCCTACAAGCACCAGGTCCTCATCAACAAGGGGGAGCTCGACAAGATATACCCGGGCCAGCCGATCCTGGACGCGGACGGCGTCATGGGACAGGTTGTTCACGTCGGCCCGTACACCTCGACCGCGATACTGATCACCGACACATCGCATGCCCTGCCAGTACAGGTCAACCGCAACGGCATACGCACCATCGCCCTCGGTAGCGGCACCATCAACCGGCTGGAATTGCCGTACATCCCCAACAATGCCGACATCCAGCCCGGCGACCTGCTGGTCACTTCCGGGCTGGGCGGGCGCTTCCCGCCCGGCTACCCGGTGGCCGTTGTCCAGGGCGTGCAGCATGACCCGGGACGCTCGTTTGCGGCCGTGGTCGCCACCCCGAGCGCAAAGCTGAACCGGAGCCGCGAGATCCTGCTGGTCTGGCCGGGCGACACCAGCACCCTGGAAACCAGCAGCACGGGGCAGACCGAAGCACCATTGCCCCCGGAAGAACAGTTGGTCGCCCCCGAAGAAGCGGCCGCGACAACTGAGGAGAATCCGTGATTCTAGGCAGACGCCATGGCGGCGGCATTATCGCCGTGACCTTTGTGATTGCCCTGTTGCTGACCATTGCGCCCCTGCCGGACTCGGTGCGTTACCTGCGCCCGGACTGGGTCGGTCTGGTCCTGATCTACTGGTGTCTGGCCGTGCCGGACCGGGTCGGCGTCGGCACCGGCTGGGGCATGGGGCTGCTGGTCGACCTGCTGACCGGCAGCCTGCTGGGGCAGCACGCCATGGCACTGGCCGTCGTGGCCTTCCTGACGCTGAAGCTTCATCTGCGCGTCCGCTTATTCCCGGTATGGCAGCAGGCATTGACCGTGCTGGTGCTGCTGATCCTGCACCAGCTGCTGTCCCTGTGGGTCAGCCGGTTTATCGGCAGGCCCGGGCCCCCGTTTTCCTACTGGGCACCCTCCCTGCTGGGTATGTTTATCTGGCCCTTCATCTATATTGCACTGCGCTCGCTGCGGCGCGGCTTCAGGATTAGCTAGCAAACCCCCGGACGCCTATACCTGCCCTCATGCTGCGACAGCTCCCGCTGAAAGACCTCTTTCTAGAGTACCGCCTGTTTTCCAGCCGGACGATTGTCCTGCTCGTGTTCAGCGGTCTGTTGTTGCTGGTGCTTTTCAGCCGGCTCCTGTACCTGCAGGTCATTGCCCATGAACACTTCACCACCCTGTCAGACGACAACCGGGTAAAATTGCGGGCCATCGCGCCCAGTCGCGGCCTGATCTATGACCGTAACGGCATCATCCTCGCCGAGAACCTCCCCTCCTATCGGCTGGAGATCACCGCGGAACAGATTGATGACATGCCCGCAACGCTGGCGGCGCTCGAGGAGATCATCCACATCAGCGAAACCGACCGCAGTCGTTTCGAAAAGCTGTTGAAGCGCAAGCCACGCTTCGAGGCCGTGCCGCTACGTTTTCACCTCAGTGACGAGGAGGTGGCGCGCTTTTCCATCAACCGGCACCGCTTTCCGGGCGTTGACATCCAGGCCGGTCTCGCCCGGCACTACCCGCTCGGCAGCCTGGGTGTACACGCCCTGGGCTACGTGGGACGAATCGACGAGCAGACCCTGAAGATCCTGGACAGTTCGAATTACAGCGGCACCACGCATGTCGGCAAGACCGGCGTCGAAAAGAGCTACGAGACAGTGCTGCACGGCACGGTCGGCCTGGAGCATGTCGAGATCACCGCCCAGGGCCGGGTGCTGCGCGTGCTCAAACGCATCCCGCCGGTCCCCGGCAACAACCTCTACCTGACACTGGATTCGCGCCTGCAGGCTGCTGCCGAAAAGGCATTCGGTGACTACGCGGGTTCGGCCATCGCGCTCGACCCGAAGACCAGCGACATCCTCGCCATGGTCAGCCTGCCGGCCTATGACCCCAACCCTTTTGTGAATGGCATCGAGTACGCCGACTACACCGCGCTCAGGGAAGATGAAAAGGAACCCCTCTTCAATCGGGCCCTGCGGGGACAATACCCGCCGGGCTCAACCGTCAAACCCTTTATCGGCCTGGCCGGACTGGAACAGGGCATCACCAGTCACCAGTCCAGCACCTACTGCCCCGGCTTCTACAGCCTGCCCAGCAGCACCAGGAAATACCGCGACTGGAAACGCACCGGGCATGGGACGATGAAGCTCGATGACGCCATCACCCAGTCCTGCGATGTTTATTTCTACGACCTGGCATGGTCCATGGGCATCGACCGTATTCACGACTACCTGCAGCACTTCGGCTTCGGCAAGCAAACCGGCATCGACATCCAGGGCGAACTGCCGGGCCTGCTGCCTTCACCGGGCTGGAAACGCGCGCGCCGCGGGGAACCCTGGTTTCCCGGAGAGACCATTATCACCGGCATCGGCCAGGGTTTTTTCCTGACCACACCACTGCAACTTGCAACTGCCACGGCAACGCTCGCCAACCGGGGTCTGCGGATGAAACCGAACATCATCCAGGCCGAACTGCAGGCCGGCAGTTCGGCCCTGCAGCCCCCCGTGCGCCGGATAGACGAGACCATCGCCGTGAATGATCCTGGACACTGGGACGCCGTCATCGATGGCATGATCCATGTCGTCCATGGAGACCGCGGCACGGCACGTCGCATTGGCCACGACAGCCCCTACCGCATTGCCGGCAAGACTGGCACAGCGCAGGTATTCGGCCTCAAGGAGGAGGAGGAATACGACGCCGAGGCGATCGAGGAGAAATTACGCGACCACGCCCTGTTCATCGCCTTCGCGCCCGTTGATGACCCGCAGATCGTGGTGGCCATTATCGTAGAGAACGGTGGCAGCGGCAGTGGCGTCGCGGCACCCATTGCGCGTGCCATCATGGACAGTTATCTGGTGGACAAGGCGCCATGAGGCCCAGGCTCCCGACCAGCCACCAGGATGCCAGCCGGCGCGGCTGGCAGTACCGCCTGCACATCGATGCACCGCTGCTGTTCGCGCTCATCAGCGTTTCGATTCTCGGGTTGATGGTCCTGTACAGCGCCGGCAGCGAGGAAGCCGGACTGATCCAGCGGCAACTGATCCGCCTGGGGATCGCCTTTGCCGGGATGTTCGCCGTTGCCCAGATCACCCCGCAGGTACTGCAGCGCATGACCCCGTGGGTGTTCGTGGCCGGCATCCTGCTGCTGCTCGCGGTACTGATCATGGGCGAGGTCAGCGGCGGCGCCCAACGCTGGCTGGACCTGTATATCATCCGTTTCCAGCCTTCGGAGATGATGAAACTCGCTGTGCCCATGATGGTGGCCTGGTATCTTGCGGATGTGCGCCTGCCCCCCAACCGCTACCAGTTGCTTGCCGGTGGTGTGATCATCACCGTCCCGGTGCTGATGATCGCCAAGCAGCCCGACCTGGGCACCGCGGTGCTGATCGCGAGCTCGGGTTTTTTTGTCCTGTTCCTGGCCGGTCTGCAGTGGCGCCTGCTCGGCTTCCTGACGGCGCTCGCTGCCGCGGCGACCCCGCTGTTATGGCATTTCATGCACGATTACCAGCGCCAGCGCGTGATCACCTTCCTGAACCCGGGAAACGACCCCCTGGGCACCGGCTACCATATTATTCAGTCGAAGATCGCCATCGGCTCGGGCGGAGTGTTCGGCAAGGGCTGGCTGAACGGCACCCAGTCACAGCTTGATTTCCTGCCGGAACGCTCGACCGACTTCATCTTTGCCGTGCTGGGCGAGGAGTTCGGCTTCGCCGGTATCCTGCTGCTATTCGCCTTCTACATCTTCATCATAATCCGCGGCACGGTGATCGCCATCCATGCCCAGGACACCTTCACCCGCCTGCTCGCCGGCAGCCTTGCGATGACCTTTTTTGTTTATGTCATTGTCAACACCGGCATGGTGACCGGTTTGCTGCCCGTCGTGGGCCTGCCTCTGCCCATGATCAGTTACGGCGGCACATCCATCGTCACCCTGTTGGCCGGCTTTGGTATGCTGATGTCCATCCAGACACATCGCAAGCTACTACCTACCTGAAGTGATAGAATACGGCCGGAGTCATCAATCATGGAATGCACTGTGATACTGCAAAGGATTTTGAAGAGCGCTGTTGTCCTCCTTGCATCGCTGGCTGCCATGCCGGCCTGCACCACAACCACCGCCGCCCCGGGATCCCCCGGTTACATTGACCACCCTGAAGCCCGTGCCTTTATCGACGAGATGGCGGCCCGGCACGATTTCAGCAGGGCCGAACTGACCGCGATTTTCAGCCAGGCGCAGCGCCGCGAAGACATCCTCGAACTGATGCGCCGACCCGCGGAAAAGCAGCTGGCATGGCACGAATACCGCAAGATCTTCCTGACCCAGAGCCGTATTGACGGCGGCATCGCCTACTGGAACCAGCATGCCGACATCCTGTCCAAGGCGGAACGGGAACTGGGGGTCGATGCCCAGATCATCGTGGCCATCATCGGCGTCGAGACACGCTACGGTGGCAACACCGGCTCGCACCGCGTGCTCGATGCGCTTGCCACGCTGGCATTCGACTACCCGCCGCGCAGCAAGTTCTTCCGCGGCGAGCTGGAGCAGTACCTGGTACTGGCCCACGAGGAGAATATCGACCTGCTGTCCACCAAGGGATCCTATGCCGGCGCTATGGGTTACGGCCAGTTCATCCCCAGCAGCTACCGGCACTATGCCGTCGACTTCGACCAGGATGGTAAACGCGACCTCTGGAACAGCCCCATGGACATCATTGGCAGTGTCGCCAACTACATACACGAGCATGGCTGGGAGCTGGGTGCAACCGTCACCCTCCCCGCCAGCGTATCGGGTGACGGCTACAACGCGGTACTGAAACAGGGCCTGAAACCGCACACGGCAATGAAACAGCTGCAGCAGGCCGGCATCACGCCTGCCACACCACTGCCGGACAAAACCCTGGCCGCGTTGATCACACTGGAGAACAAGGATGGACCGGGGTACTGGCTGGCCCTGAACAACTTCTATGTCATTACCCGCTACAACCGCAGTCCGCTCTATGCCATGGCGGTCTACCAGTTAAGCGAGGAGATCCGGCAGGCACGCGCGCTGTCCTTGCAGGCGAGGCATGATTAACCCGGTATACGCAACGCTATTTCTGGCCGCGCTGTTCAGCGTCCTGTTCGGTGCGGGTTGCAGTAGCCGTGGTCCGCTCGAAACCGCCGACTATCCCCCGCCGGATCCGCAGGACATCTCCCACATCCAGGATGCGGTCCCGCGTGCCGAGCCATTGAGCCGTTACGGCAACCCCGCTTCCTACGTGGTCAACGGCAAGCGCTATTACACCAAGCCGAGCAGCCGCAACCACAAGGAGCGCGGCATCGCCTCCTGGTACGGCACCAAGTTCCACGGCCGGCGCACCTCCAGTGGCGAGGTCTACGACATCTACAAGATGACTGCGGCGCACAAGTCCCTGCCGCTGCCCACCTATGCCAGGGTCACTAATCTGCGCAACGGGCGGTCCGTGGTCGTCAAGGTGAATGACCGTGGACCGTTCCACAACAACCGCATTATCGACCTGTCGTACGTGGCGGCCGCCAAGCTGGGCATCCTGGAGTACGGCACCGGCCTGGTAGAGGTCGAGGCGATCGATACCCCCGCCACCACAAGAGCCGGGGCGACTGCCCCCACCACCCCGTCCGAAGCGGCGGTCGTGGCAATCACCAGCAGCGCTCCCCCGCAAGCGGGACTGCGACAGGCCAGTCTGGAGCAACCCGTCAGCGCTGATGCAATCAACCTGTTTATCCAGGTCGGCGCGTTTCGTGACCGGGGCAATGCAGAGCGCATGAAGGAGCGCCTGGACACAGCGGATCTCGGCCCGGTGCGCATCGTCACGAAGACCGCGGCCAGCAACCCCCTGTACCGTGTGCAGGTCGGCCCGCTGGCCTCCGTCGGCGAAGTCGACCGGATCGCCAACAACCTGATATCGCTCGGTATAAGTGATACCCAGGTCATCATCGACTGACACCCCTTGCACCTGCCCCGGGTGGCGTTGCAAATCGTCCGTGACATGCGGACAATGCACGGAGTTTTTTCCACACATCAGAACAGGACAATCATGCAGTCTCGAATCATTCACACCCTCTTGCTGGTTCCTTTTTTCCTTGCACTTGCCGCCACCCAGGCCGCCCCCCTGCCGATACCCAAGCCGCCTGCCACCGGTTCCAACGCCTTCATCATCAAGGACTTCAACAGCAATCGGGTCATCGCCGGGGAGAACGCTGATGAGCCGGTGGAGCCGGCCAGCATCACCAAGCTGATGACGGCCTACGCGGTGTTCAAGGAACTGAGTTCGGGGAACATCGCGTTGAGCGACATGGTGACGGTCAGCGAGAAGGCCTGGCGCACACCCGGTTCGCGCATGTTCATCGAGGTCGGCAAGCAGGTCTCCGTGGAGGAACTGCTGAAGGGCATGATTATCCAGTCCGGCAACGACGCCACCGTGGCGCTGGCCGAATACATCGCCGGCAGCGAGGAGACCTTTGCCGCCCTGATGAACCGCCATGCCGAGGAAATCGGCCTGCAAGGGAGCCACTTCACCAATTCCACCGGCCTGCCCGACCCCGAGCACCATATGACGGCGCGGGATATCGCCCGTATCGCCGAATTGCTGATCGGGGAATTCCCGGAATACTACAAGTGGTATTCGCAGAAAGAATTCACTTTCAACGAGATCACCCAGTACAACCGTAACAAGCTGCTCTGGCGCGATGACAGCGTTGACGGTGTCAAGACAGGTCACACCGAATCGGCGGGTTATTGTCTGGTGACCTCGGCGCAGAAAGACGACATGCGCCTGATTACAGTGGTGCTCGGCACCAAGAGCGAGAATGCCCGCGCCGAGGTCAGCCAGGCACTGCTCAATTACGGATTCCGCTTCTTCGAGACTCACCGGCTCTACGGCGCCGGTGACGCGCTCACCAGCACGCGCATCTGGAAGGGTAAAACGGAGTCTGTCCCGCTCGGCCTGAACAAGCCGCTCTACGCGACCATACCGCGGGGACAATACCAGGCGCTGGATGCCTCCATGATCATCGACAACCGTATCACCGCCCCGGTCACCCAGGGACAGGCTCTCGGCAAGGTACAGGTGAAACTGGGTGACGAGCTGATTGCCGAACAGGAACTGGTCGCACTGCAGGGGGTCGACGAGGGTTCCATTTGGCAGCGGATCATTGACGAAGCCCTGCTCTTTTTCGAGTAGGGCCCGAGCACCTCAAGCTCCTCCCGGCCCCAACCCGCTCTCATGTCCACTGCCTACCTGAACGGTACCTTCCTGCCCCTGGAACAGGCACAGGTGTCCGTGATGGACCGTGGCTTCCTGTTCGGTGACGGGATCTACGAGGTGATCCCGGTCTACAACCGCAAACTGTTCCGGCTCCCCCACCACCTCAAGCGCCTGAAAAACAGCCTTGACGGCGTGCGTATCGGCAACCCGCTGACCGACGCGGAATGGAGCGAACTGCTCATCGAACTTGTGGGGCGCAACGCTGGCGACGACCAGGCGGTCTACCTGCAGGTTACCCGCGGTGTCGCTGCCAGGCGCGACCATGCCTTCCCGGTTGATACCCGCCCGACGGTGTTTGCCATGAGTACGCCGGCACCCGCTGTGAGCACCCGTGCCAGCGAGGCCGGGGTCAAGGCCATCACCCTGCCGGACATACGCTGGCAACAATGCGACATCAAGGCCATCACCCTGCTGCCCAATGTGCTGATGCGCCAGCAAGCCATCGATGCGGCGACCGCCGAGGCGATCCTGATCAAGAATGGCTATGCGATCGAAGGCGCGGCCAGCAACTTGTTCATTGTCCTCAATGGCGACCTGGTGACACCGCCCAACGGGCCTGCCCTGCTACCGGGCATCACCCGCGATCTGGTCCTGGAGCTGGCTGCAGCCAACGGCATACCCTTCCGCGAGGCCGACATCCCCGAGCTGGAACTCGAACAGGCCGAGGAGATCTGGCTCACCAGCTCCACCCGGGAGATCTCACCGGTCACCCATCTCAACGACCGGCTTATCGGGAACGGCCAGCCCGGCGCGCTCTGGAGACGCATGATCCGGCTCTACCAGGACTACAAGGAGGCCCTGCGCCGGGGCGAGGCAAGTTAAAGCTGCCTTTCAGGACCCGGGCGTTATATCCTCCCGGTCACCGTCAGTAAAAACCCGGAGGAGAAACAAATGCCATCAACCAGTCAGTCGATCGTCGTACCCGCACCCGTTGACGAGGTCTGGGCCCGACTCAGCAACTTCCATGATTTTTCCTGGGCCCCAAATGTCATCACCCATGTTGATAAGGTCGGCGAGCGGGCCGCTAGCGAGGTGGGTGCCAAAAGGATACTCAACCAGGTCTTCCACGAGACCCTGATCGAAATCGACGCGGACCAGCACCTGCTAAGGTATTCCATCGATGACGGCCCCTCCCCGGTAGCGCCGCAGGATGTCTCCAATTACATCGGCTCGATCAGGCTGGCACCCGACCCCGATAGCGGCGGGACGCTGGTTGAGTGGTCCTCAAGGTGGGAGTCGAAATCCGAGGATGCCGTCGAGTTCTGCCACGGGATCTATGTGGCACTGCTCGGGGCATTGGCGAAGTCGTTTCAGCAGTAACCCGGGAGCATGCCGCTCCCCACAACACGCTGAACTTGCCAGATGCCCTCACCGACCCTGCTGTCCATTGTCGAGTCACCCACCCATCCGGATTTTTCCGGTGCGTACCGCCGGCTCGGATTCAATGAGACCCGGGTGGGCTCGATCCGCAAGGCCATCAGCCAGCTGAAGTCACAGGCCCCGGATTTCGTGGTGGCGGAATTCTTCTACGGTTATGGCAACAACTACGCCGGCGTCAATATCAGCAACCTGGACGTGTTCCTCTATAGCCTGCAGAGGTTCGCGCCCGCCGCGCGGGTGATCGTGATGGTGGATAAAACAGAACGCCGCTACGTCGACCCGCTCAACGAAATCCTCCCCTTGCACGCGGTGCTGCAGCACCCGGTACGCGGGCAGGCCATGGAAGACCTGCTGAAGGCCAGCCTGTCACCTCACCCTGGCGCGTAGCCCGGCCACGGGGTTGAGGTAGGCGGGGCATTAATGGGCCGCGCTATACGGAGCCGTGCCGGACAGCCGGTTACCCTGCTCATCCAGCAGGTAGACCGCCCGACCGGTATCATCGGCCTCCAGCCGCAGGCGCAGCCCGATTCTCGATGCCGTAAACGGGCGCGTCTCCACCCGGAACAGGATGCCGAGGGTATGACCGATACTGGCGGCCTTTTCCAGGCGTTTTGCCATTAGTTCCGTCGCGCAGCCCGGCCACGCCATCACAACACTGAAGTTACCGGAACGCAGCAGCGACTCCAGCGTCCACAGCCCGCTGCGCCCCTTGTGCGGATTGACTTGCAGGATACGCGCTGCATCCACGCCCCGGTCCGACACCACCCGTGCGCGCGCCAGGTAAGGCGGCACCACCATGCCCAGCCAGCGGCCCTGCTGGCTCAGCCGCGCCAGCGCCGGGAGGAACAGCGACAGCCCATCGGTATAGTCGTCCGGGAGCAGCACCTCGACCAGGCCGCGTTTCGGCCAGCCGCCGGCAGGCAGCAGGGCTTCCAGTTCGGGTATCCCGGCGGAGATGACAGGCACAGGGCGTGAGGCTTGCTTGTCCCAGGCATTCAGGTGGTGCAGTTTGGGGGAACTGTTCATGGTCATATCTCCTTGCGCACTACGCCGACACCCAACCCCTCGATCACCAGGGGCTGCTCTCGCAAATCAATCTTGATGGGTTCGTAGGCCGGGTTTTCCGGCAGCAGACGCACAACGGAACCGCGCCTGCGGAACCGCTTGACGGTCACCTCCTCGTCAATGCGGGCGACCACGATCTGGCCGTTCTCGGCATGCGGGGTGCGGTGCACCGCCAGCAGGTCGCCGTCCATGATGCCAATATCCTTCATGCTGTCACCGTGCACCTGCAGCAGGTAATCCGCACGCGGATGAAACAGGTCCGCCTCGATCCGGCAGTAATCCTCGATATGCTGCTGCGCGAGTATCGGTTCACCCGCCGCGACACGCCCGATCACGGGCAGGCCGGGGTCTTCCTCCAGCAGCCGGATCCCGCGCGAGGCACCGGAAACCAGCTCAATGACCCCTTTACGTTCCAGGGCACGAAGGTGGTCCTCAGCGGCGTTCGGGGAACGGAAGCCCAGCGCAGCGGCAATCTCGGCGCGTGTGGGTGGGCAACCCGCGTGTGCAATGTGGTGGCGGATCAGCGCGAGGATCTCGGCCTGCCGGGCGGTGAGGGTGTCTTTGGCCATAAGGGTATAACTGTTTATCTGTACAGGTACTGTGAATATACACAGTATTTATTCGGATGCAAGTGTCCATACATCTTATTGTTTTAATTAATAAAAAGTCTCAGCGAGCACACCGTCGCGGCGCCTGGCGCCCCGACTGCCATTGGGCGACCCGCTTCCCTGTGCCCTGTGCGGCCCCGGGAAATGAATTATCATTACCGACTTCTTGATATACAGGTAGCCGTTGCATGTCTGTCTCCCCGCCCATGATCACGCCCCGTCACTCGATCGCAGTCCACATCGGCAATGTCACTGTCGGTGGCGCTGCGCCGGTCCTGGTGCAGTCCATGACCAACACCGACACCGCGGACGTGGCCGCAACCGTACAGCAGGTGACGGAACTGGCCCGTGCCGGTTCCGAGTTGGTGCGGATCACGGTCAACTCCGAGGACGCGGCGCGCGCCGTGCCTGACATCCATGAACGCCTGCTGAAGGCCAACCTGGACATCCCGCTGGTCGGCGACTTCCATTTCAACGGGCACAAGCTGCTGGCGAACCACCCCGGGTGCGCCGAGGCGCTGGCCAAGTACCGCATCAATCCCGGTAATGTCGGCCGCGGCAAGAAACGCGACGAGCAGTTCAGCGCCTGTATCGAGACCGCCTGCCGCTATGACAAGCCGGTGCGCATCGGCGTTAACTGGGGCAGCCTGGACCAGGCACTGGTCGCACGGCTCATGGATGAGAACTCACGGCGCAGCGAATCCAAAGCATCACACCAGGTGATGCACGAGATCATGGTGACCTCGGCACTGGAAAGTGCCACCCAGGCGGAGTCCATCGGGCTCGGGCGCGACCACATCATCCTGTCGGCCAAGATGAGCCGGGTTCAGGACCTGATCGCAGTCTACCGCGAACTCTCGGCGCGCTGTGACTATGCCCTGCACCTCGGCCTGACCGAGGCCGGCATGGGCACCCGGGGCATCGTGGCCTCCACGGCCGCCCTGTCGGTGCTGCTGCAGGAAGGCATCGGCGACACCATCCGCATCTCCCTGACACCGGAACCGGGCGGTGACCGCACCCGCGAGGTCATCGTGGCCCAGGAACTGCTGCAGTCGATGGGACTGCGGCATTTCACCCCCGCGGTTGTCGCCTGTCCGGGTTGTGGTCGCACTACCAGCCATTACTTTCAACAACTCGCCCAGGACATCGAGGGACACCTGCGCACCCAGATGCCGGTCTGGCGCCAGCAATACCCGGGCGTCGAAGAGATGACCGTGGCCGTCATGGGCTGCGTGGTCAACGGACCCGGTGAAAGCAAACATGCCAATATCGGCATCAGCCTGCCGGGCACGGGTGAGAAACCGGTTGCCCCGGTCTACGTCGATGGGGAAAAGACCGTAACACTGAAGGGTGATTCCATTGCCGCGGATTTCCAGAAGCTGGTCGACGATTATGTACAGCGGCGTTATGGGCCATCCGCTCAGGCCGCGATCCGCACCACCTGCAGATGAAATGTGCCCTGACCGGTCGGCACCGGCGGCAGGGCACAGTCCATGTTCAGGCTTGACTCAACCGCTACCAGCCGTAGCCCAGGTTGAACAGATAGCGCGTATCAACCCGATCGTTGCCCGGCGACGGGGTGTTGTCCCAGTCAACATCGACCTGTGCCGTGGCACTGAAACTGTCGGTCAGCATCGCCCGCAAACCGGTACGCGAGATGATGATGATGTCATTGGTATCCTCCAGCCCCAGCAGGCCCTCGTGGAAGTGGAAGAACTGCAGCTTCTTCGGATACAGGAAGTGGTCATAGTTGAGTGACCAGCGCCCCGCCGGGTAACTCTCATCATCCGCCAGGTCGAAGTCCTCGTTCACGTAGGACAGACCGCCCTCCAGCGACAGGTTGGTCAGCTCCGACTCGATGAACTGGTAGCCGGCACCCAGGCCCAGCGTGGTGCGCAGGTTCAGGTCCGCAAAGTCATCCTTGAACAGTACCGTGTTGGCATAGGAGTACCACTTCTCGGTGAAGAAGTGGTCGTACTTGAGGTAGGCCGTGGCATTGTTCTCGCTCTCCACACCGTCATCCAGTGCCTGGTTGTAGATCGCGCCGGCCGTGAAACGGTTCTGTTTGGTGCGCGCCACGGCCTCGATATCCCCGTGGTAGGCCTCCTTGTCGGTGTTGCCCTTGGCGGCATAGACACCGGCATTGGCGCGCCCGCTCAGCTTGACCCCGTTCTGTGGCGCCGGCGGGTTGATCAGGGCGACCCGCGCCACGGGTACCTGTCCGGCCTGCACCAGCCCACTGCCCGCAATGCTGACCGCACCATCACCGGAACGGGCCAGCGTCCCCTTGAGCAGGGTCGCGTCATCCAGTTGCACCACCACCGGCGCCTCGGTCGAGATGCTGACGACCTTATCCCAGGCAATCCCGATCTCGCCGGCAAAATCCGTCTTCAGCGTCAGTGTATCCCCAGCCTTCGTGATCAGCGTACCGCTGACACGGTCGCCGTTGACCAGATACACCTCATCGGCAACCGCCGGCAGGCCCAGGGAAAACACCCACAACAGACACAGTAAACGCATTAACATCTTCACACTCATCTCCTTCGTTAACGGGAAAAAACGGTGCACTTCAATTGATCCACACGAGGGTCGGCTGGCAGACCAGCGCCAGCACAGCGAGCACCTGCACCTTGCCGCCGGTGGCGGGCTGGGTCCAGAGACATCCCTGCTGAGTGTGAATTCAGCGCGACATGATAACAGCGCTACAACGAACTGCCATCACAGAACACCATTGTTAACAATCTGCTACACGCCCCGGAGATCGCGAGGTGCCAATGCAGGTTGATATGCCGGCTGATGTCCCGGTACGATCATGCGGAAAGGTCGCAGAACAACGGGCTAGTTTACAGAAAACCCGCGCCACAAGTGATGCGGCTTATTCAGCCACGGAGGACTCCGGGTGTTGTCGAATCACACTGGTGTGTAATCATGGCGCGGTGAAGGGATTTACCGGACTGGCGGGAAAGAAAGGGGGTCCTGGCGGGGGACAGCGATGCCAGGACCCCTAAGATGTTATCTTATTGTGCCGCGTCGTCGGTCTTGACCTGTGACAGCGCCTGCGCTCTGGGTGCCGCTGGCGTTCCCTTATCGACGACTTCAACGACTTTGGTTGCAGCAGTGGCAGCTGTCTCAGCGCTTGTATCAGCCGCAGCGGCGGCGTCCGTGGCCATTTCACTCTCGGCCCAGGCGAAAGGAGCAGCAAAAGCCAGGGTGACAATCAACATCAATTTCTTCATGTTTACATCCTCTTTGTAGATTCGTCGTTCAGGCACATGCCTGGCAGGGGTGAAGCAATACCTGTGCCAGCCTGCGTGTACACCCACCGGACCCACGCAACTACTGGGGTTTGACGCGGTATCACAAGATGACAAGGGCCTGACAGGGAAATTATGTCGCCGAATCGCAACGGTTACAGCAAGCATTGGCCTAACCCATTGAGAAAGCTTATGAAAGTATGTCGTTTGTTGGCAACATCTGGCACCGAGAGCAGACACTGGGCCAGCACTGCCTGCCACCTGCCACTGTCACGCCCGCCATAACCGGCTGAGTCGTGTCACCCGCGCACGCACCAGGGTACCCATTGAGCTCCGGATATTATCTACAAGTTATTGTTTTATTTACCTTTTTCACATACGCAATGTGGGCGGCAGGCGGGCTCACAGGGCCCGGCCGATTCCCGTACAAACAGGCAACCCGGCATCGGTCCAGTCGATTCGCTGGCATGTTATTTGCTTTAATACAGTCAAGGGATGGTTGCGCGGTGGAAGAATTCCTCTGGTAACGATTCCCCTTTAACGATCTGGTAACGATATAGAATTCGCGCTGCTGCCCGATAGTTAAGGGAGCACCTGCGAATACCGGCACGGCTGATGCGTGCCATACGACATCGAAAGGTTGGACAGATGAGACACTACCTCACGGCAATATTGTCACTGGCCCTGTTGGCATTCGGTCCCCAGGTGCTTTCCGGTCAGCCACCCCAGGAACTGGTTCGTGACACATCCACCCAGATGCTGACAAGACTCAGGCAGGAGAGCAAGCTCATTGAACAGACACCCGAGCGGCTGTATGAGCTGGTGTCCGAGATTGTACTGCCGCATTTCGATTTTGAACTCATGGGGCGCTGGACACTGGGGAAATACTGGCAGCGCGCGACGCCAGCGCAACGCGATCAATTCATCAGTGAGTTTCGCTCATTGCTGGTACGCAAATATGGCAGTGCGCTTGCGGAGTATGTCGACGAGGAGATCGTCTACCTGCCTTTCACTATGAGTGAAAAAGATACCCAGGTTACAGTGCACACCGAGATCAACCCGGTCAACGGAATTCCGGTAAACATAACCTACCGGTTGCATCACACAGACAGCGGTTGGAAAGTGTATGACGTGGCAATCGAAGGCATAAGCCTGGTTACCAACTATCGGACTTCATTTATCAGCAAGATCCGCCAGGACGGGCTGGAGCAGCTGATCAGGCAGCTTGCGGCCATCAACAAAGGTGACGGGACGACCTGACAGTTAACGCCCCGCTGGCACTCACCCCGGTCGCAACAGGCAATACTCAGGATGCCTCGTCACCCATTCTGACCGGTGCCAGCTGGCCGCCCATCCTCGCCACAACCTCCGGCTTATCCAGTTCCCGCTCGATGATATCCATTGTGGCACGACCGACATAGTCACTGTCCCTGTCCAGATTCTCTACCGCCTCGAGATAACTGCGCGCAATCAAGGGGCCAAGGGGCTTCGGATTATATAACAGCCGCTTTATGATAAAGGGGTTCAGCGTAAGCGGGTTGTAGTCCTGCTTCAGGTAGCCTTGCCGAATCAACAGCTGTTCCACGGGTGTGCCGGGCTGGATGCCGATAAAGAAGATAAAAGGCAGCACATTATCCCGGCCGAATAACTGGTACAACTCCTTTATACGGTTGATGGTTTTTCTCAGTGTCGCCACCGTCTCGCCCGGTGCATTAAGTGGTATATACAGCTTGACCTTCTGGTCAGTGTAGCCGGCCTGCTTGAACATCCGGAATGCTTCCATCTGTTGTTCCAGAGAATAGCCCAGTGTCAGGCTGTTGATGACCTCCTGGGTGCCCGTAAACGACAGATCAAGACTGGCTAAACCGCTGTCCAGCATTTTCTTGGCAAGCTCCCGAGTGAGATAGTTCAGGCGCAAATAGCCGGTCCACTCGATGGCTATACCTCTGAGCAGCAACTCGTCAAGGATCTGTTCAACATGGCGGGTACTTCTCTTGGTTGAACAGAACTGTGCATCGGTAAACCAGATCTTCTTGACGCCGTAATTCCTGTTGAGCGCCTCGATTTCATCGACAATCTCATGCGGTTCACGGTAGCGTTGCCGCGGACCTTCAATCTTGTTGTAGAGGCAGAAGTGACACTGATACGGACAGCCGCGCTTGGTGTGCACACCGACATAATCATCCATGTACTCATGAAACGCCGGGAAAATGGACTCGATATAGCCAAAATCAACTGAAGTCAGCCCGGCCAGGTCAAAATTGCCTTCCGGGTGCGTGTGACTCACCCTGCCGGAAAGATCCTTGTAATAGCACTCGCCTGCCGCTTGCGTGAAACCGTCCACGATCGACAGCATCGCAGCCTCGCCCTCGCCGACAACCACCACACTGTCGGTTGGGCATTGCTTCACAACGTACTTTCCGAATATCGAGACAGCCGTGCCACCGACCACAATCCGCGACTCAGGCAATAATCTGCGCACCAGCTTGATAAATCCGAAATTGCGTATCCGGCTTGCAGAATAGTCATAGATGATGGACACCGCGTCCACGCCAGCTTTCAGCCTGTTGGTCAGCTTCGGTGAGTGGTCAAAGTTCATCACCACATCCAGGGCATCATCCTCCGGATGCGGCCCGAACGACTGCATATTGCGCCACGAGAACGCCACGATATCAGGCCTTGATGCCAGCAGCCTTCGTTTCAGGGCCTGTTTGCGCTGCGCGGGAGCGATGAGAGCGAGATCCAGGATCTCCTGGTGAATTTCCGGGCGTTGCTTGTGGATATAGTCAGCAACGTAAATCACCCCACCCGGATAGATCTTCCAGCAAGGCAGGCGGACATAGAGAATCTTTTTGGATGTCCCGCGCATCAGACGGTGCTTGCCTTATTGTTCTTGTTGACCATGTACGCACCACTTCCAGTAAAAGCCTGATTCAGGGCATAACCAATCCAGGGTATTGAGGATACATTATATATACGCCACCTGCACACGAACCGTAGCAATCCGGCCGGTAGTTCGCTGCAGGAATCGTGACGGCACTGCCCGGGCAGAAGATACCGCAGGCACAGGAAAAATCCGGCAAGAGCATTGATCTTGAACTCCTGTCGACCTGAGCATTGCCGTGAGTGATATCGGGCCCGGGACAACCCGGACGATGGCGCCCCCTGTCAAGCGGGCAGGCGCCTGGAGAATGCAACTGGATCGGTACTTGTCCCGATCCAGTTGAGATAATGCGCTGATCTAAACAAACAAGGTAATGTCGGCACCCTTGGCA
>Ga0224512_10000826_pt1 | contig 31733 bp, 41 predicted proteins | sample SF_May12_sed_USG_4_FD_169103 | JGI IMG/M metagenome (GOLD analysis project Ga0224512, IMG submission 169103) | Sediment microbial communities from San Francisco Bay, California, United States - SF_May12_sed_USGS_13 | ecosystem: Environmental > Aquatic > Marine > Sediment | place: USA... | reverse complement strand
TCCCCCTTCCCAATCGACAGGTTGATGTTCGACAGCGCGTGTGTCTCCACCTCTTCCGTGTAAAAAACCTTGCTCAAGCCCGACAATTCGATGAGCGCCTGCCCTTCGGCCATGGTCCCCCCACTTGTCATGCGCGCGTTCACGGAGCAGCTAGGGTTATAGACGAGGTCAGGCCTGGTTTAGTTGCAGCCGGGCAAACGCCGACAGGAAACGATGCGTCAGCGGTCCTCGAGGCGGATCACGAACCGCAGCCCTGACCAGTCCTCGTCCACCGCGCAGACCTTGTTGTCGACAAGCCCAGTGGAGAGGCCGTGCGCGCGCACGTCGGAATCTCGTAAGTCGGAGGCCAGAGCTGAGGTCTGCTTCGGCCAGCAGACCCAGAGCCCAGCCGCCGGCTGCATCCGTTCACTCGCCCGCTCGAACCGGTCCGCCAGCTCGCCGTGGGTGCGGGCAAAGACGATCAGCACGTCGAACAGCCGATTTCCGCGTAGGCCAGAGCCCACGCGCACACCGCTGGGGAGCGGCTCGAGCAGCGCGTTGAAGTGTGCGGGTGCGCCCATGGTGGCTACGAGGTACCCCTCCTTGATCCCGAGCTTCTTGGCTAGTGGCGTGCCCGAGTAGCCGGCGCTCACCCCCCAACCTCCTCCGCTGCATCCGCGAGGAGCCGCAGCCCGGCAATGGCCAACTGCCTGCCTTCGGGACCCAAGCGACGCAGCATGGCATCCACTCTGCTGGGATCGAGCGACCTCGATGCCTCCCTCGCACGCATCCCGGACTCCGTCAGGCGGACGTTCATCACCCGTCGGTCGTCCGGATCGCGCTGGCTGCTCACGAATCCGGCATCCCTTAGCCGTTTCAGGTTCAAGGACATCGTGGACGGCGTCACACTCATGTGCTCGGCCAATTCGGTCACCATGGTAGGGTCGGTCGCGTCCAGGAATCCCAGAATGCGGGCCTGGTGGTCGCTCAGCAACACGTCGCCGGCCCCCGGGACGTCCCGGGCGCGGCAAGCGTCGTGGATGCGCGGGAGCGCGGCGAGGATGGTTTGGATGTCCGACACGCCTAGATGATAATATAGTTTGATTCGTCTAATCAATATATTATCATCCAAAGACTTCCTCGTGACCCCGTCAGGCCGGGGAGGTACGCCACACAAGCAACGTGGGGCTGCGCGCTTGGGGCCCCCGCCGCCTAGGGATACCTTAGACCCGCGCCGCCCGGGGCCCCCTGAAGGGGCTCGCCACTTCCGCGAACCTTCGAGAGCCCTCCATGGAATGGATTTCCAGCCCCGAAGCGTGGATTGCCCTGCTGACGCTGACGATTCTCGAAATCGTCCTGGGCATCGACAACATCATCTTCGTGGCCATTCTGGCCGACCGTGTGAAACCGGAACTGCGCGCCAAAGCGCGCCAGCTGGGCCTGAGCCTCGCGGTCGGCACGCGCATCCTCCTCTTGGCCTCCATCGTCTGGATCATGCGGCTGACTGCGCCGCTTTTCTCAGTGCTGGACCGGGAGATCTCGGGCCGTGACCTGATCCTGATCGCGGGAGGCGTCTTCCTGATCTTCAAGTCGACGCGGGAGATCCACAACAAGCTCGAGGGGGACGAGGAGGGTCACGAAGCGGGCGGGTCCGCATCGTTCATGGGCGTCATTTTTCAGATTGCCCTCCTAGACATCGTGTTTTCGCTGGACTCGGTCATCACTGCAGTGGGGGTCGCCGACCACCTCGCGGTCATGATCATCGCCGTACTGATCGCGGGCTTCTTCATGATCGTGTCAGCCAACTCGGTCAGTGGATTCGTGAGCCGGCACCCCACCGTTAAGATGCTCGCCCTGTCCTTCCTGCTGCTGATCGGCATGTCGCTGATTGCGGAAGGAATGGGCCAGCACATCCCGAAGGGGTACATCTACTTCGCCATGGGCTTTTCGATCTTCGTCGAGCTGCTGAACCTCCGCGTGAAGCGTAAGAGGGGGCCGGTTCACCTCAGGGGTCCGAAGTTCGTCGAGCGCCGAGTGACGCCCCCCAACGCCTAGCGCGAAAGAGCGCCGCCCCCCTGTGGAGGGGAGCGGCGCTCCGTGCTACGGCGTGCAGTGAGGTGTTAGCGCGTCTGAACGCCCACCGGCCCGCCCTCGTCGGCGACGTTGAAGTAGAGCCACATCCCTACTGCGCTGTGGCCGGGGATCAGACAAACAAGGGCGTAATTTCCCTCTTCGCTCGCCACAAAAGTGATGGACTCCGTCTCACCCGGCATGGTGGCGTCGATCATCGACATCGGGTTCTGACTGATGGCGCCGGGGAACACCGGATTCGGCTGAGGCGGCATCGCGAAGTTCGCCGGTATCGGCAGGATCCCGACGCTGTGGGCCATGTTGGGATCGCGGTTCACCTGCTCGATGGTCACCGTGTAACCCTCGGGCACGGTGATGGCCAGCGACCCATTCGTGGCGCCGTTGTAGTTCCAGTAGTTGTTCACCGCGGTTTCACCCGCGATCAGCGTCAAATGCACTGTTCGAGCTGTGTTGTCGACGACGTACCAGGCCGGCGTGGTCATAGCACCGGTCGGTGGTGCCGCCAGAGTCGACGCCGGCGGTGCAGCGGCAGGCTGTGAACCGCCCTGCGGCGGCGCGTCTGCCGGCTCTCCTCCGCCACAGGCTGCGAGGGCTATGGCCAAAACCGGTATGTATCGCTTCAGCTTCATTATGCTCGCGTCCTATCTGAGTCGGGGTCCTCAGGGACCTGTCTGAGAGGACCGGATTGATTGTGCGTAAAGCTACACGGTCTAGCTGGAGCCGAGAATCGCGCGGGCCCAGAACGACCGAAGCCCGGCCGCAACAAGCGACCGGGCCTCCCACCCATCCCCACCCCACACATCCAGACTACGGAAGGGGCGGTGCGGGGGTTTCACGGCCTCATCTCGGCCCCGGTCCAGCCGGGTCCTCGCAGGGGCCGTCCAGGCATCGCACCGGTGTGCTGGCCGGCGGAAAGGATCGCGACGCCGTTTACGAAGACGTACTCCATGCCTGTCGACACTTGGTGTGGCTCTTCGTACGTGGACGGGTCGCCCACCGCGACGGGGTCGAAGACGAGGACGTCCGCGAAGTAGCCCTCGCGCAGGAGCCCCCGATCCTCGAGGCGCAGCCTGGTCGCGACGGCGGAAGACATCTTCCGGACCGCATCCTCCAGGTCGGTCACACCCTCGTCGCGAACGTAGCGGCCGAGTACCCGCGTGAACGTGCCGTACGCGCGCGGGTGGGCCAGCCCGCCCGGCGCGTCAGGATCTCGCCCGCCTGCGTCGGTCCCGAACTTCATCCACGGTAGAGCGATCTGCATGCGGACGTTCTCCTCGCTCATCAGGAAGAAGATCGTGGATATCTCCTGTTGCTCGTCCAGGACGAGGTCGAATACCGTGCCGATCCAGTCCTGACCACGCTCTCGAGCGATATCGGCGAGGTAGCGTCCGGCGAAGCGTCGGTTGCTAGGACGCCCCAGCCCAAGCAGCAACGTGCCCTCGGGCCCAGCCAGCTCGCACAGGTTCTCCCACTCCTCCGTCGGGCTCTCGATCTCCCGGCGCATTTCAGCCCTGGCCGCCGGGTCGGCGAGGTTCCGATAGAGGCGACCATCGGCTGAAGCCGAGGGCGGAAGACAGGCGGTCAGTCCCGTGCTGCCGGCCGTGTACGGATACATGTTGGCCTGCACGTCGACGCCGGCGGCCCGCGCCGAGTCGATCTTTGCAGCAGCGAGCTCGGCCTTGGGCCAGTTCCGCGTTCCTGCGGCCTTGAGGTGATAGATCTCCACCGGCACCCCGGCCTGGGTGCCGATCTCGATCGCCTCGTCGATGGCCTCGAGGAGCCGATCAGCCTCGGACCTCAGGTGGGTGATGTAGATGCCCCCGTACGGCGAGGCCGCGGCATTGACCGAGATGAGTTCGTCGGTCGTGGCAAAGCTCCCTGGCGGATAGATCAGCGCGGACGCGACGCCGAAGGCACCCTCTTCCATGGACTGACGCACGGCGCGTTGCATCTCTCGGCGCTCCGGGCTCCCGGCCGGCCCCATCCTCTCGCCCATCCCGAGAACGCGCAGCGTAGAAGCGCCGATGAACGAACCGAAGTTGACGCTCGCACCGTGCCGCTCCATGGCCTCCATCCACATACCGAACGTCGCGAACTGCGTGACTCCCGCCGCATCGCCCGCGGCCTGGAGCATCGCGGGGCTCGAGGGGGCATTCGTCGTCGACTCGCCCATGATCTCGGTCGTCACACCCATAGTCACTTTCGACACAACGCGCCCGTCGCCGCCGCCCAGAAAGCTGGAGCGGGAATGGCTTTGTATGTCGATGAAGCCCGGGGACACGACCTTTCCGGTCGCGTCGATCCTGAGCTCCGCGGGAGCATCCATGAGTCGCCCAGGCAGGGTGATCGCGACGATCCGGTCTCCCCGTATGCCGACGTCGCCAGGATACCAAGCGTTGCCCGTGCCGTCGACGATGCGCCCGCCCTCGATGACCACGTCATACGAACCAGGAGGCGCTGAAGTCGGAGGGGCCACCGCCGGGACTACGGGCCCGCCCCCGCACGCGTAGCCGGCCAGCGCCGCGAGCAGCACACTGGCTCGACGCAACGGGCGGGGTCTCACCGCCCCATTCAACCCGATCGGTTGAAGCGCACCCGCAGCCGGTCCAAGTACCCGACGAGGGTGCCAAGCTCATCTTCGTCCAGCACGTCGCCGAAGGCGTCGTCGACGTCGCTGACCGGCCGGTCGAGCTTCTCGAGAAGCGACAGCCCCGACTCGGTGATCTTGCACCAGACGCGACGCCGGTCTTCCGTGCATCTCGAACGCTCGACCCAACCCTTACGCTCCATGCGGTCGATGAGGCGCGTCACGCCCGGAGTTCGCTCCAGCATTCGCTCGGCTATGGCCAGCGTGGCGACGCCACTCTTGCCCGCTCCCCGCAGGATGCGGAGCACGTTGTACTGCTGGAGGGTGACCCCCTCGGGCTCGAGCACATTGGAGATATAGCGCCTCGAGTCGTCCGCAGTACGCAGGAGCGCGACATAGGCCTCCTGGCTCCGCGAACGGAACGGCTTCGACTGCTGAATTTCCTCCAGAATGGAGGGCGGGCTCGCCGATTCATCGCGGCTCATCAGGGCCTCAACTTCGTGTAATACACGTCCCGAGAACGCCTGAAAGTAAGCATCCCATGGCGTTCCCCAAAACGCGCCCGACTGGGCGCCGTGATGCCGGCTTACGGCCCCGGAATCGCCGGGCCACGCTGTCCCCAGATCTGGGTGAACGGGAAGTAGGCGGCCCAGGCGCCCCAGTATCCCGTGTAGGCGAAGTCGACCCGTTCCAGGCGCGTTCCCGCGAGGGGACCTCCTATGGCCAGTCCATCCACGGTCCACACGCTGCCCGTTTCCACATCGGTGATCGACGTGTCGTCGGCTTGGAAATTCAGCGGCGTGCCGTCCACATGGCGCTGGTACGCACCGGCCGCCTGGCGATCGCGGTCCCAGAACAGGACCGCCTCGGACGCACCGCCCCCGAACGACCGCTCCAACGCAGTGAAGGCACCGCGCTCTGTCAGTGAGCTGAAGGAGAACGCCCACGGGCTGCCGGCTCTATCAGCCACTCCGAAGACCCGTGCCTTGGGAGGGAGTCGCTGGTCGAGCGGGGGCATTGGGAACGTGTACTCCGCATTCGGTGCGTCGTACCCGGCGTATGGGTTCCAGTCATACGGTCCTCCCGCACCTCGCGGGCTGGCCAGGACACGTGTGTCGGGATAGAGGCTGACCCATCCGTCCCACGTCATCTCGATCGAGGGGTACAGCGGAAGGACCGTCCCCATAGCCGGTCCACAACGCGACTCCCCGAACATCTGCGGCCAGAACGACTCCTCCGTGTTCCGGTCGTACATCACGAGGTTGCTCTGGTACAGAATGCCGGAGACGCCGAACTCCGCGCCGCCCGCGGGCGCCCGATCGAAGACGAGCGACGTCCCGGTGAGTGGGCAGTGCGTGATCGCCAGGTCCACGGTGCCGCCCGAATGTTGGATCGAGGCGTTCGTGATCTCATGGTACCAAAGGATGTTGATGGGTACGGCGTACGTCTGCCCGTCGACCATGAAGCCGACGACTCGATCGGAGGCGCTCAGGTACCAGAGGTCCGTGGGATGATCCGGCGCAACCCACTGTGGATCGTCGACGGCCGGGATGCCGTCCTTCGCGGCCGCGGTCAACGACAGATAGCGCGTGTCGAGCGCACACGTCACCGGCCCCCCGCCCCCGCCGGAGCCGAGGCTACCGGTCGGATCAGCTGGGGTGCAGGCCAGGGCGAACGCCCACAGGAGGCCCACAGCGCACACTCGTAAGGATTCGGACACAGTCATCCGATTTGAGCCAAGATACGACTCATAAATGCGCCTGAGGATCAACAGGGTTCCCCCGGGTGACCTGTGCGCATCGGCGCCGCGGCCTCTATGATGGGTCGAACGGCCGATTGGATGGGGGGAATCCTTGATACTTGTTGCTGGCTTTCTGAAGTATCCGCCCGGCGGAATCGACGCGTTGCGTGACGAAATGGAGAAACTCGTCGATGCGACACGCCGCGAGGATGGCTGCATCAACTACGACTTCGCCATCGACATCGCGGATCCCACCAGGCTCATCGTGTTCGAGCGCTGGCGCGACCAGGCGGCGCTCGAGCGACACACCCAGTCGCCGCACATCGCTGCCTGGCGCGCAGCGGGCGCGACGGCCGGACCGGTCGAGAGGCATTTGACGGTGTGGGAGGTCGGGGACGGGCACGAGCTCTAGGATCTGTTATGTGCACACTACAGGAGGCGTAGTAATGAGGGGTTTCCCAATTGTCATTCTTACTCTCGCGACGTCGTTCGTCGGCGTCGCCGGTCCGGCGGCTGCCCAGGCACCCGCCAGCCCACTGCAGTCGGAGTTCCTTCTCGAACTGTTGCTCGACGTCGATCCGCAGATCGACGCGGGCCATACCCGCATCGCACCTATCACGGGCGGGACATTCAGCGGACCGGGAATTCGCGGGACCGTGCACCCAGGTGGAGCCGATTGGATCACGCAGGTCTCCGGCCACAGCAGCCTAGACGTGCGCATCACGCTCGAAACCGACGACGGCGCCCTCATCTATATGACGTACACCGGGGTCGTTCGGTCAGGTGACGGCGGGCTCTACTGGCGGGTTCGTCCTGTGTTCAACACTGCGTCGGAGAAGTACGACTGGCTCAACCACATCGTCGCCATCGGCAAGAACAAGCAGGTGCAGGGCAAGGTCGCCTACGACGTCTTCCGGATTCTGTGATGGGCCGCTCACTACCCCGTCGTCGCTTTCTCCAGGCCGCCGGAGCAGCGGTCGTCGGCGTGCCGACGTCCGTGAAAGGCTTCACCACGACCGAGATGCGATCCATGGCCGCAGATGACGTGATCCAGGCAGACATCTCGAAGTGGGAGCTCGACACCCCCGCGCTGTGCGTAGACCTGGACGCGCTGGAGGCCAACCTCGCCACGATGCAGAGCACGGTCACGCGAAACGGCATCGCCAGCCGGCCGCACGCCAAGACGCACAAGTGCCCTCAGATCGCCCGCATGCAGCTTCAGCGCGGGTCCGTCGGCATCTGCACCGCGAAAGTCGGCGAAGCGGAGGTGATGCTCGAGCACGGAATCGACCAGGTGCTCATGACCACCTCGAACGTGACACCGTTCAAGATCGAGCGGGCGATGCGGCTGCGGAGGTTTTATCCGGGCTTCGTCCAGGCCACCGACACGCCGGACAATGCGCGCGACCTCTCGGCCGCGGCCCAGGCCGCTGGGGTCACCGCAGACGTGGTCGTGGACGTGGATCCGGGCGGCCGCCGGACGGGGATCACACCGGGTCAACCGGCCCTCCAGCTGGCGCAGTTGATCGACCAGCTGCCGGGGCTCCGCCTGGTCGGCATGCTCTGCTACGACGGCGGCTCGCAGCACGTGCAGGGGTTCGGCGCGCGCAGGGCGCAGACGCTCGAGCGACTCGCGCCAGCGTCCGAGACGTTCAACATGATGCAGCGCTCCGGGCTGAACACGGAGATCTTCAGCGGGGGTGGTACCGGGACGTACAACATCGATCACGAAGCGCACGGACTGACCGATGTGCAGGTGGGCAGCTACGCGTTCATGGACGCCCAGTACCTGGCAATCGGCGGATCCAGTGACGACGAGGTATACACGGACTTCCAGCCGTCGCTCACGATCCTGACCACCGTGTTGAACAGCCAGTACGAGGGCCGGGCCACGACTGATGCCGGAGCCAAGGCGTGCACCATCAACCAGCCCTGGCCGATCGTGAAAGGCGAGACCGGAATGAGCTACCGGTCCGGCTCGGACGAGTTCGGCACGCTCCTGTACGACAATCCTTCCCGCACGTATCGAACCGGGGACAAGCTCGAGGTCATCGTGTCGCACTGCGATCCCGTCGTGAACCTTTACGACCAGATGTACGCCGTCCGGAACGACCGAGTCGAAGCCATCTGGCGCATCGCCGCGCGTGGGATGTCGGCCTAATGGATGACCAGCGAGCGGTGTCGACGACCCGCAAGGTTGTTTCCGGGCTGGTGTTCGTAGCCCTCATCCCCCTGGTCGCCATGGCAGCGGTGATGGTTTCGGCGCGGATGGGCGACGGGCCCAGCGTGGTCTTCGCGGGCGGCCCCCTCGTCGCCGGTGAGTTGGCGACGGGCCCTGAGCCCGACTGGAGCTTCGTCCGGGACGTGGGAACCATCGAGCTGCAGCTCCTCGATCCTCCGAAGTCTCGGCTGATTTGGATCGTCGAGCATGAGGGGAAGGCCTACGTGGTGTCCGGCTACATGGGCAGCTTCATTGGACGGCTGTGGAAGCGATGGCCGATACAGGCCGAGCGAGATGGCCGGGCCATCATTCGTGTCGACGGCACACGCTATGCGCGCACGCTTGAGCGCATACGCGGCGGTGCCGAAGTAGAGGGCGTCACGGCCGAGCTCCGGCGGAAGTACGGCTTCGTCGCGAGCCGCACGGACATCGCTGATGGCTCGGTCTGGCTCTTCGAGCTGGGTCCGCCCAGCGCCGAAATGACCGGAGTCTCACCGTGAAACGCTTCTATATGGTTGCCGCGAGCGTGCTGGTCCTTGTCTTCCTCGTCGTGCTTCTCGTGCCTGGAGTGGCGGAGTCCATCGAAGGACGATTGCTGAGCTGGCTCGCGAGGACTGCCAGCTAGGGGAACGATGAGCACGGTCGCGAAGGCGGGCGGAATCGCCGCGTCCCTGATCGTAGTGGGCGTGCTCGCCGCGTATCTCATCGTGGGGGTCGAGCCCACGGATCAGCGTCCCGGGCTATGGCTCGTCGGGGGGCGTGTCACCGAGCCCGTCACGGATTGGTCGTTCACGGAGGACTATCAGGAGATCCTCGTCCAGACCCGCTCGCCCTACCTCTTGCCGCACTCCGTGACCACCTACTGCACCCTGTTCGAAGGCGACCTCTACTTGTTCTCCGCCTACTACCAAGGCGGCACCTTCCCCGACGAGCGCGGCTGGAACCGCAACGTGATGCGGGATCCGCGGGTTCGGCTGAAGATCGGCGATCAACTCTTCGATCAGACCGTGAGCCACGTCACCGACGCCGACACCCGGGCCGATGTGCACGCGAGCTTCGAAGCCAAGTATCCCGAGTGGTCGAGCCCGGGGCTCGAGAACGTCCACATTCTGTTGGTCGGGGATTAGGCGGCGGCGTCACCGGGAGGCATCGGTGACCCGATTACACCGTTGTGGCGCTGGCACCTACCCTCTTATATGTAGGAAGCAGCATCGTAGACCGGCTCGTCGCCTCATCGGACGGATCGGGGCCGCTCCCCCCAGGCCAACACAGGTCGGGTTATGAGCAGATCGGAGTGGGAGCGCCACGTCGTGACGATGTGCAGCGACGCCTGGCAACTCGGTCCGTACGTCACCAAGAAGGTCGTCGAGGGCCTCGAGTTTCTCGTCGTCTCGGATTCGGTGAGCGACTTCACGGTGGCCGAGGTGCTCTGTGGCGTCGGAGTGGACGGAGCCGAAGCAGAGATGGCCGCGCCTGGGATTCGGGCCACGATCAAGCGGTCGCGGTGACCGGGTAGCGCGTCAGGGCGCCCGACGCCCGTTAGCCGAGCCACCCTTAGGCTGCGGGCCTTCCGCGCAGTCACTGGCGACCCCACGACTCGAAGAGCAGATTGGAGCAGCCGCTTGCAGGGTTGAACGCTTGCCAGAGGATGCTGCCCATGAACGCCGGACGCATAGTCGCCTTAGTCCCGCTGCTCGCTCTCCTTCCGATCGCTGCGAGCGCGCAGTACCCGGTGAGGGACGGCACCGCCGCGAACATGGAGCCGTACACCTTCGCGGCCGCGGACTTCGGGATCGATGCGAGCTCGGTCACCTATTCCAAGGACATCGCGCCGATCCTACAGCGTAGCTGCGAGAGTTGCCACCGGGTGGGCGGCGGGGCTCCGATGTCCCTTACCACGTATGGCGAGGTCCGGCGGTGGTCGCAGCGCATCAAGGAGCGCACCGCCATCCGCGACCGGATGGGGGCGATGCCGCCCTTCTATGTGGAGCCCGGGCTCGGCATCCAGCACTTCAAGAACGACCCGTCGCTCAGTGATCACGAGCTGGCTCTGATCCAGGCCTGGGCGGACAACGGGGCGCCGCAAGGCAACCCTGCGGATCTTCCGGAGCCGCTCGATTGGCCGGAGGACCGTGGCTGGGCCCTCGGCGAGCCCGACCTCGTCGTCAGCAGCCCTCTCATGACCATGCCCGCGGTAGGTCCCGACCGCTGGGGCGACATCGGAATGGTGCCCACCGGCCTCACTGAGGACCGCTGGGTGAAGTCGGTCGAGATCCGGGAGATCAACGACATCCCGACGGACGCCGAGGTCACCACGGTGGGAGGTCGCTACATCTTCCACCACATGACGTACACCAGTGGCGTCCTCAACGAGGACGGCACGGGGCTTGTCGGAGAGTCGACGCAGGGGTGGCCGATCCACGAAGTCGGGCGGAACGCCGACGTGTTCGCTAACGGCCTCGGCATGCTGCTCCCCGCGAACTCCGCGCTGTCGCTGCGTGCCTCACATCTGCACTCGACCGGGTGGAGAGAGACGAGCGGGCGCCTGGAGTTCGGCTTCACCTTCCACCCCGAAGGGTACGAGCCCCGCTACCGACGCTCCGGCGGCTCGGGCGGTGACGGCATCAACATCGACGTACGGCCGGGGATCGGCGGTCAGGAGTTCCACTCTTATCGGGTGCTCGAGGAGCACACGATGATCACGGCCTTCGAGCCGCACCTGCACGCACCAGGCATGCGCATGTGCCTTGAGGCGATCTGGGGAATCAACCGCTTCACGCTCAATTGCGTCGGCTACGATCACAATTGGGTGAAGCAGTATCTGTACGAGGAGGACCACGCGCCGCTGCTGCCCAAGGGCACGATCCTGCACACGATTGGCTTCGTGGACACAACGCCCGAGAACCCGAACCTCGCCGATTCCCGGAACTGGGCCGGCGGCGGGCGTCGCTCGGTGGCGAATATGTTCATCGACCTTGGCCAGTCCGTGAGGCTCACCGAGGAGCAGTTCCAGGAGGAGATGGCGCGGCGCCGCGCGCTCATGAAGGACCGCAACGAGTACGACATCGCCTGTCCGCTCTGCTGGGCGCCCGAGTTCCGGGCGGTAACCGAGGAGGAGGATCAGGGAGGCGCTCCGTGACTCGAGCCCTCTTCGCCGCGGCCACGCTGTTTATGATGGTCGCTCCCAGCGTAAGCGCGCAGGACGCCATCGGGCGGTTCATGCCAATGCGGGGGGAGATGGTCTCGGCCGCGTACGAGGGCTGGTGGCCGAACGACGATGGGTCCTTCACCATGTTCTTCGGCTACTTCAATACGAACTGGGAGCAGCAGTTCGACATCCCCGTCAGTGAACGGAACTACTTCACGCTCACCGAGCCGGGGATGCTCGACGATCTCGAGCACGACGCGTTCGACCGAGGTCAGGCAGATCAGGGCCAGCCGACGCACTTCTATCCGAGACGCAATCCGTTCCTCTTCACGATCCAGGTGCCTGCCGACTTCGGGGACAAGGAGTGGGTCTGGACGCTCAGGTCGGCCGGAGCGGTCAGCCGCGCCTACGGGATCTTATCTGCTGACTACCGCATCGATCCCCAGGTGATCTCGACCGAGGTGGGTGGAAACTTCGGCGATCTCGACAACCGACTGCGTGAGAACATCCCGCCGGAGCTCGAGGTCGAAGGCGACACGCACCGCAGCGTCCGCGTGGGCCAGCCGCTCAGGCTCGTGGCCCATGCGAACGATCCGGACGACTACCCGCCGCGATCGAACCGGCGGCTACCGCAGAACACCGAGGAGCTCTACCGTGGACCGGGTGGCGTGGTCGTGCAGGGCGCGCCGGGGCTGCGCATGCACTGGGCGGTGTATCGCGGGCCAGCGAGCGCGGTGAGCTTCGATCCGGTCCAACTCAAGACCTGGATGGACTCGCGAGTCTACAGCAACTCGCCGTGGTCGCCTCCGTTCGTGCTCCCGGAGGTGCCCGCGGACAATCGCTGGGAGGCGCGTGTCACCTTCGACCAGCCTGGTGAGTACACATTGCGGGCGGTAGCCAGTGACGGATCACAGTTCACGTATCGGAACGTGAACGTGACCGTCACTCCTTGATGATCACGCGGTCACAGCTCGCCGCGACCGCGCTCGCGGCGGTCCTCGCGCCGGGCTTTGCGCCCTCGCTCATCCAAGCTCAGTCCGCGGCGCAGCCGTGGCAGCCCGTCACGGAGCAGCGCCTCCTCGCCCCACAGGACGGGGACTGGATGAGCTACCGGCGCACCCACGACGTGCAGGGCTTCAGCCCGCTCGACGAGATCAACCGGACCAACGTCGATCAGCTACGTCTCGTCTGGTCATACTCCGTCGAGTCCTCTACGCGCTGGGTGCCGACCCCGGTCGTGGCCAACGGCATCATGTACGTCTCCGAGGGGCTCGGGAGGGTCACCGCGTTCGACGCGCAGACCGGGGACGTACGCTGGGTGCACGAGAGGGAGTACCCCGAAGACATCCGCGTCTCGCAGGCGTACAACAAGCATCGCGGCGTCGCGCTCTACGGGAACTACGTGTATTGGGGCACGGCCGACTCGTATCTGGTCGCATTAGATGCCCGCACCGGCGTGCAATTGTGGGAGTCACGGACGGGCGATTACCACACCGACGGCGGGCACTCCCATCCTCCGCTCATCGCCGACGGCAAGGTCTTCATGGGTCGGACCGGCGGCGATACGGGCGTTCGCGGGAAGTTCGGCGCGTACGATGCCGAGACGGGCCGAGCGGAGTGGGAACTCTATACCGTCCCTCGCGAGGGCGAGCCCGGATGGGAGACGTGGACGCAGGGCGTGAGCGAGGTGCCGCCTCTCGGCGGTGCCCCGTGGAACACCGTCAGCTACGACCCCGAGCTGAGACTGGTCTACTTCGGTTCGGGACAGCCCTATCCGTGGTCGGCGACGCTGCGGGGTCCCGGAGACGGCCTCTACACGAACTCGATCCTCGCGGTCGATGCCGACACCGGCGAGTTGCGTTGGCACTATCAGGTCATGCCGCAGGACTCCTGGGACCGGGCCGCCTTCGAGAGCGTGCTCGTCGATCTCGAGATTGACGGTGAAATGCGCAGGGCGCTCATCCACACGAGCAAGGTCGGCTGGGGCGTCGTGCTCGACCGCGTGACCGGGGAGTTCCTGCACGCGTTCCGCATCGCGTACGACAATCTCATCACAGGCTTCGAGGCCGACGGCAAACCGATCCTGGACCCTGCGCTCGTGCCAGGCCCCGACAACGTCGACACCGGTGAGGTCTTCGAGGTGTGTCCGTTCTACTACGGCGGCCGCGACCTCAACTCGCCGAGCTACAGCCCCACGACGGGCCTCTACTACCTGGGCGTCAACAACTCGTGCATGGACATCTCCTACGTCACGGAGGAGTACCGCCCGGGCGGGCTGTACCGGGGGATGCGTGCTTCACCGAAGCTGGCTCCCGGATACGACTACGTGGGCGAGTTCGTGGCGTTCGACCCGGTGAGTGGCGAGCGAGCGTGGACGTACCGCCCGGAAGACGGCTCAGCCATGACCGCATCGGCGCTCGCCACGGGTGGTGGCATCGTGTTCGGCGGGAACGCCGACCGCCAGTTCTTCGCGCTCGACGTCGATACAGGCGAGCCGCTTTGGGAGACGCGTCTGAACGGGGATATCTCTGGAGCGCCCGTGACGTTCGAAGTCGACGGGAAGCAGTACCTGGCGGTAGGCGCAGGCGGGCGCATCGCGCAGACGCAGTTCTACGCGCGACTGACGAACGTGGCCGTCCCTCCCGGGGGCGGGGTGATGTGGGTGTTCGCGCTGCCTTAGGCCCGTGCGGGTGGGGGATCGGCATGAACAGGGCTTTGGTCACTCTTCTCGGCGTAACGCTCACCTGGGGCTGCGCTTCCGGCGGTCAGGCGAGTCCTTCCTCATACGACGGCGCTTCGGATGGTGGGGTGGAGTTGGTTATCCAGAATGAGAACGCGAGGCGGGTAAGTGTGTGGGTCCAGTGGGACGACCGCAGCCTCAGTTGGCTCAGCGATGTAGGGCCGCGAAGCACGAGCGCGTTCGTGGTTCCGGTCAGCGGAAGGCAAGTCAGAATCCTGGTGGAGCGGTCTGGGCGGCGACCGGTGCCCCCGCGTGGGTCCTCTCGCAGGCGCGCTGCCACTTCAGTCCCGAGCCTGGAGGCCAGAATAGGTGATCGGCTCCTCTGGGTGCTGCAAGCTACCGGTCGCATACACGCGGTCCGTCTCCCACCCGATTAGCCGTGCGGCATACGCGAGGCGTCACCGGCTAGCTCGCATCCCAGGCTCGGCGTTTCCCCACAACAGCGAGTGGCGGAGTCCCGACATCGCCACACCATCGGCGGCGTTAGAGTGGAGTTGAAGCAACCAGCTGCCCGAGGCAATCTCATGCGAAAGACATGGACCACTCTTATGATGGGCGCCGTCGCAGTGCTCGTGGTCGCGCTGCCCCTCGTGGCGCATCACACGTTCGGCGCGGAGTTCGACCTCGAAGCGCCCGTTCAGCTCGAAGGCACGGTCGTGAGGCTCGAGTGGGTGAACCCTCACGTGTGGATCCACCTCGAGGTATCGAGAGTGGTCCAGGGCACCACGGAGACCATCTCCGCCGACCCGTCCGAGGAAGTTTGGAGGGTCGAGGGCGGCTCGCCGCGCGGGCTCGTGGTCAGGGGGCTCGCGCGTGAGTGCCTGCCCTTTGGCGCGCGGCTGATCATCAACGGCTTCCAGGCAAAGGACCGCACTCTGAAGCGGGCGAACGGTCGCGACGTGACCCTCCCCGACGGCGGCAGGTTCTTCCTCGGGTCCTCCGGTCCCGACGCCCCCAGGGACGGGGCCGAAGCCCGGGCGAACCGTACCGGCGGATGCTGACTACTTGGTGTCATAGCATAAGACCATTATAGTCTCATCATGAAGGCCTCGATCTCCATCCTGAAAGCCCGTTTGAGTCAGTACCTTGCGGCGGTGAAAGCCGGCGAGGAGGTGATCGTGACCGAACGGGGGCGCCCCGTGGCACGCATCTCGGCAATCGGAGCGGACGGTGTCCTGGAGGGGCGCCTCGAGAAGCTGGTACGGGAGGGACGGGTGCGGCCTCCGACGCACAGGGCCTCGGCCGACGAACTCATGGACGGGGCGCCGCCGGACACCGAAGGACGATCACTCCAGGGGCTCCTGGACGACCGGGCTGAAGGTCGCTGAGTGCGGTTCTGGGACTCGTCGGCCATCGTTCCCCTACTCCTCGAGCAGCCGTCGACCGCTCGCTGCCGGGCGCTGCTCGATGAAGACCCCGACATCGTCGCGTGGTGGGGGACCTCAGTGGAATGCGCGTCCGCGGTGGCGAGGGTACGCCGGGAGGGCCACCTGCGAGCAGCCGACGAGGCTGCTGCGCTTCGCATCCTCGAACGACTCCGGCAGGGATGGTACGAAGTACTCCCAGGTGAGTCCGTCCGCGGCTTGGCGCTTCGAACTCTCCGCCTCCATTCACTGCGCTCAGCCGACGCACTTCAGCTCGCTGCGGCACTCGAGTGGTCTGGGACACCGGCGAACGGAGTCGTCGTAACGTTCGATGTTCGGCTCGCCAGGTCAGCCGAACTGGAGGGCTTTCAACTCGCCTGAGGCGGGCCACACCCTCGTGCGACCTGCCGGGCCTACCGAGCAGGCATGGTGCGCCGTCCGTCTACGATCGGCGGAAGGCCCGGCACCTCGTCGTAGACCGCGGTGATGAAGCGATTCCTGCTCTCATCGGTGTTGCCCAGCGTCGTCGCGTCGTAGGCTGCCGTCAGGTTCGCCGCCAGCACCTGGTCGAGCGATTGCCCTCGATCCCGCAGCGCTTTCACGCGGGCCATGATGTCCACGATCATCGCGCGATAGGGGAGCAGATCTTCCTTATTGATCAGCGTGCCGTGGCCGGGGACGAGCGTGGTGTTCGGCCCAGCCAGCCTGTAGATGAGATCCACTGCCTCGAGCATGCCCTGGATCGAGCCGCCGTTGCGCTGATCGGCAAAGGGATAGCCGAAGTTCCTGTAGAAGTCTTCGATGTAGATGACGTCGGCCTCGCGGAAGCGAACGACCGTGTCGCCCCCGGTGTGCGACGGCATCATCGGAATGAAGTCCACCGTTTCGCCGTTCATGCGGAACGTGATGGCGGGTTCGCCCGGCTGGGCGGGGTCGTAGCGATACGTGGCCGCCGGGATGTGAGCCGGATCGGCGCCCGGGCGCATGATCTCCAAGCGCAGGTTCTCTTGAGCGAAAATCACCGCCCCTTGCCGAGCGAAGAAGGCGTTGGCGCCCGTGTGGTCACTGTGTACGTGCGTGTTGACCAGCAGCTTGATGGGGCCGTCGGAGAACGTTCGGAGTGCGGCGAGCGTCTTCTCGGCCACCTGCCGGTTTTGCGTATCGACCATCAGGACGCCGTCAGGTCCGAAGAGCACCATCACCCGGCCGCCTGACCCGTCAGGGTGGTTCCTGTCCAAGCCCTCCGACCCGTGAAGGACGTAGAGATTCGGGGACATATGCTCCGTCACCCTGATCTCGACCTGGTCCCACGGCGTTTGGTAGCCCTCGGGATACGTGTAGTTGGCCGTCCCCGGGGCGATGAGCGTGATCGGATACTCCGGGGTCTGCGCTAAGGCCGTCCCGGGCATCGCCGTGATCGCGGCCGCGCCCAAGAACCACAACGTGCGTGCCTTCATGATCCTGCTCCTGGCCTGGACACCCAGGCGCGTGCCGCCGGTGAGAGTAAGGAACCGCCGTGATCATACGATCTTATGGCGTTCGAGCCCACCCTCGACTGGCGGGGGTCGCTGACGTATCGGCTTTTCAGCGAGCCGGGCCTACTGTGCCCTCCATGGGCGGCGCGAGCCGGTACTCCTCGTGGCAACTCTCGCACACCGTGACGAGGTTGTCTCCCGCTGCCAGCACGCCATCCACGTCACGCCGGATCGCGGCATCGAGTGCGATCATGCCCGCGTCGGCCAGCTCCTGCGAGTGCACTTTCCATCCCGTTCGCTCGACCCGGTTGACATCAATCTCCCCAGTGGATCCGTAGGTGAGGTAGTCACCACTGGCGATCAACTGGATCGCATACTGCTCCACGGCCTGCCAGCTCGTTTCCGACTCGGGTGGTGCCATACCAGCGCGACCGAGAGCCCAGAGCCCGTGTGCTGCGCGGTCGACGAGGCCGACCATGACCGAGTCGATACCGGTGCTCTGGGGCACAGCAGGGAGGTCTACCGCCATCCCACCGTTACCTAGTCCATCAGGTGGACCCTCGCCGGCCCACAGCCGACCAATAGTGCGACGCCGACGCCAAACGCTGCTCCCTTCCAGGTCTTCCGCATGGCTCAATCCCTCCGTCGGGATCGGAGTTTCCGGAAGCATCGGCTGCACACCGACGAGTCCGGCTATTGAATGATGTCCCGGAATCCCGCGGGTGTCTTTGGGGATGGCGCTGACGGCAGGGTAGGAGGAAGTGGCCGACACATCGCCCGCGGGAAAGTGCGAGAGCTCCCTACAAGCATTCCATCCTACTCCTGACAGCCCTGCTGCACGACTCGGCTACATTTGATATGCGTCTAACGCGACGCCCCAGCGATTCGAGACGGTGGCGGCTGGGACATCAACCTCGCGAACCGTCTGGGGGTCCCGAGCGAAGGCACAAAGGCGCGGGGCCCCATGTTTCTTAGGGGGGTGCTTGCCGTCCCCAGCCCGCCCAGGCGGTACGTGACCTCATCGAGGACGCAGTTCGGGCAACTCGCTGCACCCTTGGTTCTGTTGGGCATCAGCGTGATGTCCTGTTCGGGTGAGGTCCCCGAAACACCTCAATTCCGTTATATTTGTTCTGCGTCCAAGGAGACGCCCCAGCGATTCGAGACGGTTGCGGCTGGGTCATCAAATCTGCGAGCCGTCTGGGGGTCGCGAGCAGCAGCGAGGCACGCGGCCCCATGTCTTTGGGGGGTAGATGTCCGAAAGACTGCGCGCCTATCTGGCTGTTCCCTACCTACTCGCCCTAGCGGCCTGCGGCGGACCCATCGGTATCCTCGCGGGCGGAGCGCTCGAGGGCGAGGAGGGAACCGCGGGCGCCTGGAGCGAGGTGGTCTCGGGCTCTGGCACGCTCGATCTCGAGACCCGCCCCGAGGATCCATACTCCGTGCGGATCGGCTTCGTCTTTCGAGACGGCGAGGTCTACATCGACCCAGCCGAGGGGCGCCGGTGGTATGAGCACCTGAAGGCCGATCCGTCGGTCCGTGTCCGAATCGACGATCGGATCTACCGTGCCCGCGCCGTAGCGGTGACGGACCCCATTGAACTCGAAGGCTTCGATCCCGAACGACACGTGCAGCGGCTCGAGCTCGTTGGCCGCAACGCGAACTAGCGCGTAACCGCTGCCCGGCCATCACGAAGCTGCACGAGCCTGGGCCGGATCACCTCCATGTCGTGACGGCAGACGCCCGCCTGCTGAATGAGCTGCATCTCGCAGATGTTGCAGCGCACGCATTCCGCGAAATCGATGGTCGGTCCGGTGATGGCACGGGTCGGACACCGCTGCTCGCAGACATGGCAATGCTCGCATTGCTCTACCCGGCGGATCCGCCGCAGCGAGATCAGAGACCCGACGGCGAGGAGCGCGCCCAGCGGACACGCGTACCTGCAGTAGAAGCGCGGCACGACCGCCGACGCGACCAGGGTCGCGGCCGCGATCACCCAGAGGAGCACGTTCGAACTCCAGAAGAAGACGGTGCCAAAGGGCTCGACGTACTGATACAGGCTCACGGGGACGCCAATGAATGCCGCACCCATAATGACGACGAGAATCACGTACTTCACCTTGGACGCCGCACGATGCGCTCCCCGGGGCAGCTCACGCTTTATGCGACGCGGCACGAACCGGTCGATGATGTCCTGCAACGCGCCGAAGGGACACAAGAAGCCGCAGAATAGACGCCCCCACACCAACACGGTGACGAGAGTGAACACGGACAGGACGAGGAGCGCCGGGTCACTGCGGATCGCGGAGAGGCCCACCCACACGAGGCCTGTGACATGCGAGATCGACAGGAAGCTCCCGTCGATCCACCCGAGGACGATGGTCGTCGTGCCGAGCGAGACCCACCGGAGCGTCGCGCTCTTGGTGAAGAATGCGAGGCATGCGAGCGCAATCACCAGAAGGACCCATCCGACTCCGGACCACCTCATCCATAGCGTCTCACTGAACATCTCCTCCTCGGATACCTGGGCGATATTCGTCGACGGAGTCGGTTCTGCTGCGGGCACCACGGATGGCTGCGGACTCGCCGGAGCAACGGCTACCGGCTCAGGCGGAACCACCGCCACCGCACTTTCTTCGGCCGGGGGCGATTCCGGGTCGACCTCGGCCGGCGGCGTGGCGGCCTCAACCACGAGCTGGGCCGCTTCAGCCTGAGCCGCTTCGGCGACCCGGACGAGGGCGGCACGGCTCGTGTAGTCCACGCGAAACGTGCCCAGGTCGGGCCGACCCCGGTCCATTGCGAACGTCAGTGGCGCAGCAATGTCGATCCCGTCTTCGTCATCGAGCAGCAACGCGCCGACTTGTGTCGACTGCCCCGCCAAGAGGCCACCCGGCCTCCCCATGTTGATGACGCGCTCACGAGGGAGCTCGAGGGTCATCCCATTCTGCTCGATCGACCACCCGTTCCGGAGAGACGGCACGTAGAAACCCCCGGCGCCAACCACATACAGGACGACCTCGTCGGCACCTCCCGCTTCCTCGACCACGTCCCGGTGGTAGTCGAACTGCTCGCCCAGGAGATGCGTCGCCAGCTCGTCACTGCTCACGTAGATGAGCGAGACCTCGAACGGGTTCCGCCGACGCTGACTCACGACCATGCTGGCCGCGACTCCTCTCTGCTGCATCTCGTACCACGAGAGTCCGACGAGCTCAGCTTCGGGCATCCGGGGCGGCTGCTCAGGCGCGTCCATGTAGGCAAGCACGACTCGACGCGCGGCGTCTCGAACCCCACGCCCCAGCGCGCGAACAGAGATCGTCACCTGGGACATTCCGTCAATATCCCTACCCACCGCGAACGCATCACCCACCCGCTTTCCCGCGAACTGCTCTAGGAACCAAGGCACCGAGAGGAAGTCACCCCTCTCGTAGCGGTAGCTCTCGCGATACTCGGTTACGCGTATGCCGGTGATCACTCCGTCCGGGGTCACGCCGACCAGCGCAACGATCGGCCCACTGTAGCCCCGGTCCTCCGGCGGGAGGTCGGAGGTGATGAACACGTAGCCGATCAGCTCGTCCCCACGGTACGCCCGTTTCACGGGTGGGTCGCCATCCGCCTCGTCGAAGCGGTCAGCCTCCGGCATCACCTCCTGAACCAGCCGAGCACTCACCCGGTCCACGTCCTGACCCGCTGCATCACCCACCGGGAGCGCGAGCGCCGCGGTCACGAGGAGTGCGAGGTGGAGAGGGCGAGGCATAGGGCGGTTTGGGGCGGTGGGCCGGTGAGCGTTGCCGTATGGGGAGCAAGTTGGCCGATGAGCGGGCTCGCCGCGAGGCGCTCGACTCCAGGGCCACAGCGCGTGCGAAGCGCCTGTGGGCCCTCTATCATGGCGGTGGACCAAGGGGGGCCCAGATGAGCGAAGGACACACCGAACGCCTGCACGCTGCGGTAAGCAGGAAGGACCGCATCGAGCAGAGCGACTCACACAGCCACACGTCTGAAGGAACGGAATGATGACGGCATCGGTCTCGAGGACAATCTCCTGGACAGCCCTTCTTTCGCTGGCCCCTTGGGCCGTCGCCAGCGCCCAGGCAGGCCCGGTCGGTCCGGCCGACTGGCCTAGCGCCAACTACACGGCGAGTGCGAATCGCTACAGCCCGCTCACCCAGATCACCGCCGACAACCTCGGCACACTCGAGCGGGCGTGGAGCGTCCATCTCGCACCCCCCGACTACGATGGCCCCCTCCGCGAGGCCCAGGCCGTGCCTCTGGTGATCGACAACACGATGTACGTGACGTCGCCCTACGGCTCGATCCTCGCGCTGGATGCCACGACGGGCGACCAGAGGTGGCGCTTCGACCTTCCCGGGAACGATCTCCCCGCGAAGCGAGGTCTCGCGTATTGGCCTGGCGATGGGGACGTCCCACCGTCCCTCATCTTCGGTACGCGGTTGGGCGTGCTGTATTCGCTCAGGGCCTCGGACGGCATGCTCAGTGCGGGCTTCGGCCGCAACGGCGTGTTGGATCTCAAGACGCCAGAGGTCATGCAGACGGGGATGGACGCGTCCTACGAGATCCTGTCTGCTCCAGCCATCTACCGGAATCTCGTCATCACTGGTGCGGGCGTGGGCGAAGGCGCTCGTGGTCCCGACGGCGGACTCGGGCCGGCCGGCGATACCCGTGCCTGGGACGCCAGGACGGGAGCGCTGGTCTGGACGTTCCACACGGTGCCGAGGCCGGGGGAGTTCGGCTACGACACGTGGGGTGGCGCGGGCGCCGCGAACCGGTCGGGCGTCAACGTCTGGGGTTACATGTCGATCGACGAGGAGCGCGGAATCCTATATATGCCCCTCGGCGCACCCAATGATGACCGCGTCGGAGTGAACCGTCCGGGAGACAACCTGTTCTCCTCCTCCGTGGTCGCGGTCGACGCGAACACCGGGAAGTATCTCTGGCACTTCCAGCTCGTGCATCACGACATATGGGATTACGACGCGCAGTCGGCGCCCGTCCTGGTCGATCTCGAGCGGGACGGGCGATCCGTACCGGCGGTCCTGATCGTCAACAAGACGGGACTCCTGTTCACGCTGAACCGCGTGACCGGCGAGCCGATCATCGAGGTCGAAGAACGGCCCGTGCCCCCGAGCGAGCTACCGGCCGAGCAGGCGTCTCCGACCCAGCCGTTTCCGGTCCGGCCCGAACCGCTGGTGCAAAACACGCTCTCGCGTGACAACCTCTACCAGGGTGAGCGCGCTCATCAGGCGTACTGTCAGCGCGTGGTCGACGACAACAACATGCAGCTGGGCGGTCCGTACATGCCGATCGCGGTCGGCCGCTACAGCATGTCTCCTCCGGGGCCGGCCGGCGGCATCAACTACTGGGGACCGGCGTACGATCCGGACCTGCGGCTGTTCATCTCGAACACCACGAACCTCTTCCAGCCGATGCGCCTGGTGCAGGCAGCCGACGGTAGCTGGTCGAACTCTGGACCGCTCGCGGGCTTACGCCGCTTCGGTGATCCCGACCGGGGTCTACCGTGTGGGCCGACGCCCTGGGGCGAACTCGTGGCCGTCGACATGGACACGGGGAACATCGCCTATCGAAGGACACTCGGTGTCTCCGATCAACTGCCTCCCGGCCTTCAGGACACGGGCCGCCCGAGCACGGGTGGCGTGCTGCTGACGGCGAGCGGACTCACCTTCGTGGGAGGCACCGACGACTACAGGTTCCGAGCCTTCCGGACAGCCACAGGCGAGCAGCTCTGGGAAATCAGGCTCCCGTCCTCGATCGAGGCGACGCCCATCACCTACATGGGCGCCGATGCACGTCAGTACGTTACGATCGTGAGCACGGGCGGAGGACTCACGGGATCTCGGCCTACCAACGACGAGATCATCGCCTTCGCGCTGCCAAGGAACTGACAGCGAGAGCGGAGCACATGCGATGATCGGCTTCTTCGAGTGGATCTCTGACTTCTACGCCGGACACCCGGAGCTCCGTCTCGATCTCCTGGGGCACCTCGCCCTGGCTGTGCTGCTCGGTGGCGCGATCGGCTTCGAGCGACAGTATGCGCGGAAGCCTGCAGGACTTCGCACGAACATCCTGATTTGTGTGGGCGCTGCCCTCGTCACCGACCTGTCCGTACGGATCACATCGCTCGGGCCCGGTCCGGCCGATCCGGCCCGGCTGGCAGCCCAGATCATCTCGGGAATCGGCTTTCTGGGGGCCGGGGCCATCATCCAGTCGCGCGGAACCGTGACCGGGCTGACCACTGCCGCGACGATGTGGGTCGTAGCGGCGATCGGCATGACGTTGGGTGCCGGGGCAATCGTCGAGGCGATGGGTGCCACCATCCTGGTGCTGGTGGTCTTGATTCCGCTGCGTGTGCTCGAGGAGCGCGTCGCTCCCAACTTCGGCCGTCGAGAGGACGACGAGGTCATCACTGAACCCGAGGCATAGACGCGATACGTCAGGGCAGGCAAGATCCATGAGAAGGGCAGCGGGCATCGGCGCTGGCATCGCGGCTATCGGAACCGCACTCGTTGCGGTGATCGCGCTCATGGGTGTGCCCCGACTTCCGGTTGCCGAGCTTCTGCTGTTCCCTGGCTCAATGGCAGCCTGGGTCTACGGAGGCGACACCTACAGCTCGGGCCCCGAGTTCTTGCTGTACAGCGTCGCCTTTGGTGTGCCCCTGAATGCAGTGTTCGGCGCGATCATCGGGATGCTGGTGGCCGCCTTGAGGTCGAGGTCGAGATAACTCACGACGATGCTGCACATCTTCCTCCACGTGGCGGTGCCCCTGGCCGTGGCGTTCCTCTTCTACCGCCCCCGCAAGGCTCAGGCCGCCCTCATCATGATCGCTACGATGGCCGTGGACCTCGACCACCTAATGGCCGATCCCATCTACGACCCTGAGCGATGCTCCATCGGCTTTCACCCACTGCACACCTCGCCCGCCATCATTGTCTACGCGCTGGTCTTCGCTCTGGCGCTCCTCTTCGCCAAGAGGCTTGAAGGCTCCGGCCTTGGATCGGCGATGCGACTGGTGCACCTGGGCAGCCTCGGGCTGCTCATTCACATGGCGCTCGATTGGGGCGACTGCGTGGTCTAGGTTGTCGCTACTCTTCCCGCGCATGCTAGCGGCCGCGCTCGTGGCGGGCGTGTTGATGATTCCCCAAGGGATCAACGGGCAGTACGTCGGTCTGATTCAGTGGACTACCGGCCCCGGGGCGAACGGCCACTACTACCCCATGACCGAGCTCGCCGGTGACTACCGGGACGTAAGTGCGGTCGCTGCGACTCTAGGGGGAACACTTGCCTCAATTACGACCCGCGAGGAGAACAAGTTCGTCCACGACAGCTTCGTTGAATTCGGTACGTGCTCCGCGGTCTGGTGCTTCCCCTCGACCTTCTTCATCGGGCTTCGACGAGTAACTCCTGGCGGACCGTTCGCGTGGGAGACGGGAGAGCAGCTTTCGTTTACCGCGTGGAACCTAGGCGAGCCCAACGACTTCGGAGACGAACCGGTGGCCCACGTGATCAAGGGCATTCCGGGACAACCCGCTAGGGCTGCGCCGGAGGGAGCGGGGGAGGTGTTTTGGAACGACATTCCGTTCGACAGATACGAAATGCGCGGCGTAATTGAATGGAGCGTCAGGCCGAGCGCCCTACTCGCGGAGAGGGACCCACCGTGAGTGTTGCGATACGCGAGTGCGGTTCCTGCTCCGCCTGCTGCACCGTGATCGGCGTGCATGAGCTGGAGAAGGGCACGTACGAGACCTGCGAGCACCTCTGTGAGGCGGGCTGCGGGATCTACGCCGAACGGCCCCAGTCGTGCCGGACGTTCGAGTGCCAGTGGTTGCGCGGAGCGCTCGAGGTCGATGGTTCCATCGACACCGAAATGCGCCCGGACGCATCAGGCGTGATCTTCGACTACCATCCTGACACGGCGTTCGGCGAGGTGTTCACGGCCTGGGAGGTCGAGCCCGGTGCGTCGGCCAGCGGCCGCGCCAGGAGCATCATCAAGGGACTCGAGGAGAGATTCCTGGTGATCATCATGACCCGCGGCCCGGAGGGCGAAGGGGGGTCAGGCGACCGCAGCTTCGTCGGTCCGCCCCATCTGGTGGCGCAGGCAACCGACGTGATGTGGAGTAGGCCAGTCCGCTAGGCTCCCCACAGGTCGGGGCGCGTCAGTTCTGCCGCCGCCGGTGCAGGGCGCGGGCGAGCTCGCGCATGTCGACAGCGCGATCGGTTTCGTCCACGATCTCGACGCCGAGGAGCGTCTCCAGCACGTCCTCGAGGGTCAGGACACCCGCCATCCCGCCGTACTCGTCCACGACCAGCAGCATGTGCTCGGTTTGCGCTAGCAGCATCTCGAGGGCCTTGCTGGCGGTCGCGCCCGACGGAACTGCCTCCAACGGGCGAACCATTCCCCGGAACCGTTCGTCCAGCCTCTGCTCGCGGACCGCGTCCAGGATCATGGACCGGTGGATGACGCCGATGACGTCGTCGATGTTGCCGCCCTCCGTCACCGGCATGCGCGCGAAGAACGTCTCCCGGTCGCTGTCGGCGAACTCGCCAACGGTCGTGTCGGCGTCGAGCGCCTCGACGACGGGGCGCGGCGTCATGATGTCGGAGACCCTGATCGTGCGGAGGCTCAACAGGTTCCGGATAGCCCGCGCCTCGGCAGGGCTCAGCGAGCCGCCTTGCTTCCCGAGATCGGCCAGGGCGGCGACCTCGTCGCGCGTGATCGTGAGGCCTCGGTCCCCGCCCGCGACCAGCCGACCGACGAACTCGGCGGCCAGCACGAGAGGGTACAGCAGGTAGATCATTCCCTGGACGACGGGCGCGGTGAAGCCGACGAGTCTATTGGCGTTCAGCGTGCCCAGGGTCTTGGGCACGATCTCGGTGAGCAGCAAGATGACGATCGTCAGCAGGCCGCTGGCCAGTCCGAGCCAGCGGTCGCCCCAGATCGAAGTGACCTGCGCTCCCACCCCCGCGGCACCGACCGTGTGTGCCACTGTGTTGCTGCTCAAGATCGCGGCGAGCGCCCGGTCCGGGCTGGACTTGTGCAGGTGCATGAGCTTCGCCCCCGGAGCCCCTCTCTCGACCAGGACGTTCACGTAGCCGACCGAGACACTCAGCAATGAAGCCTCGAGCAGGCTGCACAAGAAGGACACAACAAGCGCGAGCGACGCATAGAAGATCAGCAGTGTCATCGATGTCCCCAGCAGTAATTGCTACAGCCGCGTGCCATAGGACGCCCCTACCCCGAACCCCCCGGTGCGCGTGCGGTGCCTACCGCCCCCCGCTCCGCTCCGTCTTCACGCGCTCGATCAGAGCAGCCCACTGCGCCGTCTCGCTCGGGTCCCACACCTCGTTCATCGTCGCCCTCGCTTCTGCTTCGGGCACGCCCTCGATCAGCGAGCGGTAGAGGTAGATGAACGCCGACGCCCGCATGTTCGCGATGCAGTGCACGAAGACCTTACGATCGCCGTTCGCCTCCATGACGTCGAAGAACATCTCGACGTCCTCGACCGTCGGCGCCTGCCACACGACCGGGATATGCACATAGGTCAGCCCGGTCTGCGTGACACGGAAGCCCTCCTCCGCATTCTGCTCCGCGTCGGCGGTCGCCAGGTTGACGATGACCTCGTAGCCCTGCTCACGCAGGAGCGGGATCTGTTCGTAGCCGATCTGGCCCGCCGAGGCGAGCCGCTCCGTGACCACCTGGAAGTTGCGAATGGTCTCCAGTGGTGGTGGGGCGCTCTGTTGGGCTCGGACGCCGGGCGCGAGGAGGCTCGACAGCATCAAGGCGAAGATCGGCGAAAGTCGGTTCATGGTCCGGGTGGGGTTGGGGCGAGTAGCTCGGCCGATTTCAGGTAGTGGCGGCCGAAACCTCAGACTAAGGAACGCTGCCCCTCGATGTCCAGCGCATTCAACTTTCGTGCGGATCGTGCTCACCCCCCTATCATGGCGGCTCAGACGGAGACTTGGATGAGCGAAGGTCACACCGAACGCCCGACGAACGCGGCACGAGTGCCTAGATGAGCGCCACTCCGGTCGAGCGTTTGAACGCAGCCCTCGAAGGCCGCTACCACATCGAGTCCGAGCTCGGTGAGGGCGGCATGGCGACTGTCGGGCAAGGCCGTGCGGGAGACACTCGGGTCCTTGGCGGTGGTCGCTTCGTGGGCCGGCTCCTTCGGCCTGAGCCGGTCGCGGTGGCGTGATGGGTTCCACCCACTACGTTTCAGAGGAACTTGGACGTCCAGGACCACCCGTGGAGGAGGGCAAACAGCGACCATGCTCGAGCTCTGGCGTGCGAAGCTCATTGCGGGAGGGAAGGTGCACCTGGAGGACTGCGATTCGCGAGAGGCCGGCAAGCTATGGGCCATCAGGAAGCTAGCCGAGTTCGGCCACGACGGTGCCGTCGATTGGCTCGATCGCGATCAGTCCAGCGTGGCGGTGCCGGCGCCGGGGTTGGAGGTGCACATCACGGTACGTAGCTAGCGCGGGTCCTGTGGCGGTGCCGGGCATCCAGCTTCCCCGCCAGCGCCCCTTTCGACGCCTCCGCGGAGGGCTACCTTCCGGACTTCCTGGACACGAGCATCCTCACCGCACCCAGCCTGGAGGCCGCGCCATGCCCGCACCACGATCCACGCTCACCACGCTCACCATCGTCTGCACCCTCGCCCTGTCGGGCTGTGGCGGGGACGGTCCTACCGGGAACTCCGGGGATGCCGTCACGCCTGCCGAGGCCGGTATCTTGCTGACCTCTTTGTTCGGGTTCGTCGGCGACAACCTCAACCTCTTCGCTCCCGCGCCCGGTCTGGCCGCGGTTCCCTATGCCGATCTCTACGACCCCAACATCGACGAGGTCGACGAGTGTGACGTCGGCGGCTCCGGCACGCTGACCGGGACGATCAGCGGCGACGTCGATGATCAAGCCAATACCGCAGACCTGAACATCTTGGCGACCGCCGACTTCACGGGCTGCCGCTTCTATATCTCCGAGCTCAACATCATCACCTTGGATGGCCAGCCCGACGTCGACTTCGATGTTGACCTCATGATCGACGAGGGGGCGGACACCGAGACGGACATCGTCGATGTGTCGGGCGCGGTCGCCTACACCGTGACCGACGGGCGGTCGGGAACCTGTGCGATCGACGCGACGGTCACCATAACGTCGATGGGCACCTCCGCCGATGAAATCACCGCAACCGGGTCGGTCTGCGGTGCGAACGCCGCCAACCTCCAGATCCTGTTCTAGCGCGTTCGGCGAGCCATCTTGCGAAACGAGGGGGTGGGCCGCCACGGCCACCCCCTTTCGCACGTTCGTCGTCTCGCGTCGACAAGCGACCGCTGTCCTGAACGGCGCCCTAATCGACACATCAATCGATACATCCCCCCCTCAGATCAACGCCGGGGACATGTGCTGGTCTTATAGTGCACACGCACCGACCGAAGGTCACACCGAACGCCTGCAAACCGCGCTAGACAGTAAGTACCAGGGCGAGTCGAAGCTCGGGATCACGGCCGCGCCAATGTCACATTACCTCGCCCCGCTCGTTGCTCTCACGGCGATCCCCTGATTGACGAGCCGATCTGATGCGACACTACCGCCCGACCCTTGCTGTGCTGCTCACCCTGCTGGCCGGAGTATCGGCGTGCTCGACTCCCCTCTTCGGCGGGGAGACGCTCGTTCGCTTCAGAAACGTGAGCCCTCTCGAGCTGAGTGACTTCACCTATCAGTCCGGGGGCGAGGCGATCTTCTTCCCCGTGATCCGCGCCGGGGTCGTCACCGAGTACGTGGAGATCGACCAGTCGTATCGGTACGGCTTTGTGGAGTTCCACGTCGACAGCGTGCGGTTCGTGCTCCAGCCCATCGACTACGTCGGCGAAACGCTGCTCGGCGGCGGCGAGTTCACCTTCCGCGTGGACGTGGACACCGCGTCCGCGTTCGGCGTGTCCCTCCTGCTCGAGGACTAGCGTACTCGCAAGCTCGGTGAGGGTGGGATGGCGACCGTCGAGCGAGCTTCCCTAGCCTCCTGTAGCATCCACAGGGGGGACGTATGTCGGGCAAGGCCGTGCGGGAGACACTCGGATTCCGCATGTTCGCCCAATGACCTCCGAGCCTTCAGGTAGACGCCGACGCTACGTTGCCACCTTGTTGCTCGCACTGCCCCTCTCGGCGCTCTTGGTCGCGTTCGCCAGCGTTTGCGGTGGTATCCACGGAGCACCGACCTGCGGCGTCCTCACCTACGCTGCCGTTCCGTTGGTAGTGCTAGTGCTGACGGCCTCTGTCCCGCTCGACGCCTTGCTCGGCGACTACGCCACTCAAGAGGTGGCCCGCCCGACCCGATTCACAGCAATTGTGTACCAGCTACCCACGGCGGAGTCGGACAGCATCGGAGCGATTCTCGGTAAGGCCCGGGTCACGGTTCTGGCTTGAGGTTCGCATCGGAGATGATGCATCAGCCGCCGAAGGTGCTTTGCGAGGCAGGGGGCTGGGGAGACTTCGAAACCGTCCTCAAGTGCTATCAGCACCGAGCTGAGGGAAGCCCTGGCGGACCGCAAAAGAGCTGCTGGAGGAGCTGAATAGCGGGAACGGCTCGACGCCAGGCAAAAGAAAGCCCCACCAGCTTCGTAAAGCCAAGTGGGGCTATCACTTCTGGAGTGCGCCCGACAGGATGGACGGCACTTCGTGCCGTCGTCTCGCAGTAGGCGGGCGAGCCTCCGGAAGGCCGTTTCGCCGCTCGACTCGAACCTGTGACCTCATGCTCCGGAGGCATCGGCAGAGGAGCGGGAATTCCGGCAAGAACACGTCTAACCCATTGGTGGGACGCACGATCTCACGTTCTTGCCGCGCGATCATGCCGGAATCTGCCAGAGCCAACGGACACAATCACGGACTCAATGGACACAGCAACGGATACGTCGTTTAGCGGGAGTCGCCCTCACGCCGAAAGGCCAAGCCCCCCAGGCACCCCCTTCGCGTCCAGGAGGTGGGACTCCTACGCGCACGTGCGCGAGGTGCGGGAACTCTCTTCCGAAATCGGCGAGGGCGTCTCCGCAAAATTTCCCAGGATTCCTGGAAAACGGCGCCGTGCCTGGCGTGCGCATCGCGCCTACGCCCCGTATCCTTCCGAGTCACATACGGGAGTGCCGATGACCGAAGGCCACACCGAACGCCTGGAAGCCGCGCTCACGGACGGGGGGATTCCCCGAGCCCGAGATCGTCGGGCTCGTGACAGCCTCGCGGTAATGAACCGTCTTCTGGCACTCATTCTCTCCGGCTTACTGGTGACTTGCGGAGGCGACTCTCCGTCCGGGCTACCGAGCACCTTCGGGTCCCAGATCACCTTTGAGACTATCGCGGGCACGTACACTGGTGCCCTCGTGAGCGTCTCCCAGGGAATCACGCTGACGGCAACGTTTTCACTCACCCTTGTGCAAACTCAGGGCAGTTTGACTGGAAGCTTCGGACTTGCGGGGACGCTGGATGACGGCGTCGGGCAGGCCTTCGTACGGGGAAATGGCACGGTGACAGGAACGATCGCTCCAGGCTCAGCCCCGTTGGTTAACGTCACTGTGACTCCGGACGTTTGCCCGAACGCGGCGGTGGATTGGTCCGGCACATACGACGGTGCGAGCGGGGCGCTGACGATCTCGGGTGACGCGAATATCTTCGATGCCGGGTGCGTGGTCGTCCTGACCTATGAGGGAACGATGGTTCTCAACCGCTGAGAGCCTCGCGCCCCAGCCTCCCGCAGCATCCACAAGGAGGACGTATGTCGGGCAAGGCCGTGCGGCAATGATGAACTGGGGTGCACTCGGCCCACTGATTGCGCTGACCGTCTTGGTGAGCGGCTGCGAGAGCAGCACCGAACCGCCGAACGCCGTCGTGATAAGCGGTGTGGTCGAAGACCAAGGGGCACCTGTCCCACACGTCCTTGTGGCATTGATGCGGGCTACTGACATCTACGGAGTCCGCGAGGCGTTGGACGCCGACAGCACCGACACCAGCGGGCAGTTCACGCTGACCACCAATTCAGCGACGTGCCCCGACTGGGTGGTTGCGTTCGTCGGTGTCCCAACCGCGTACCGAACTCTGAGGAGCCAGCACCTCGGGCTGTGTCATTCGCACACTGCGGTGGTCGTGGATGTCGCCTTGTCTGATCCTCCTCGACGAAGGCTGACCGTCAGGGCAGTGTGAGGTCGAGAACGCCGTTCTGGACGGTGACGGTTTCGCCGGTGGTCCACGGGGCGTCCCATGAGTAGTCAACCCCGACGAACGAGAAGGTCCCGATCACGCGGTTGGGACTTACCGTGGTGAGGGTCAAAGTGCCGTCCGACGGCGGGCCCCATCCGGTTGTGAAGCCATAGCCACC
>Ga0224512_10000825_pt1 | contig 31744 bp, 30 predicted proteins | sample SF_May12_sed_USG_4_FD_169103 | JGI IMG/M metagenome (GOLD analysis project Ga0224512, IMG submission 169103) | Sediment microbial communities from San Francisco Bay, California, United States - SF_May12_sed_USGS_13 | ecosystem: Environmental > Aquatic > Marine > Sediment | place: USA... | reverse complement strand
CAAGTTCCATCATTACCGCGTCACGATCGATGTCGGTCGGCAGCAAGTGTATTTTTGCACCCAGGATCCGGTCGTACAACACATTGCCTGTGCGCTCGTAGGCGGGATCGGACCATGCAACCGAGCGCGGCAGTATCAACTCGCAATGCATTCCGCACCGCGCTGCCGCGGCCGCGGTTTGGCGCGCATGATTGGACTGTACACCGCCCGTGGTAATGACCGTGTCGGCACTACACGCCATCGCATCGGCCAGTAGAAATTCGAGCTTGCGCGTTTTGTTGCCACCGCTGGCGAGACCGGTACAGTCATCTCGCTTTACAAATATCTGTGGGCCATTCAAATGCGCGGTAAGTCGCGGCAAATACTCAAGCGGAGTCGGTAGGTGAGCAAATCGCTCGCGCGGAATCTGGGACAACTTACTGTGATTCATTACGAACGCTCGGGATTGCGCCGCCTGACCTATCCGTCGATTGGGGCGGGCATCGTCAATAAGTGATGCCGATAATAATGGCGAAACCAACCATAGGCTAGCGCAGCTGCCAGTAAATTTGCGGCACACGCGGCCGCAAAGATTCCGTGCACGCCAGCCAAACTCACGCCGAGGTACGCCAGCGGTAGATAGAAAATTGCCATCCGTGATATCGACACCATCACGGCCGGAAGCGGTCGGCCCAGGCCATTAAATCCCGCATTTATCACCATGACTATTCCTTCCGCACCAAAACTGATCGATACGATCCACAAGTACGCCGCGCCTATCCGCGTCACCTCAGGGGAGTCGCTGAACAATCGCATTAACGGCTGCGCAACCAGGCCTAACCCGGCAGCGGCTATCAACCCCAGCACCAAACAAAATACAACGCAATCGCGCGCCGCTTGCTCGATGCGCTCCGTTCGGCGCGCACCGAGATTCTGCCCCATAAACGGTCCGATCATTGCAGACATGGCATAAAACACCACCAGCACCACTTGTTCAATCCGAGTGGCGGCACCGAATCCCGCCACCGCAGCCGGCCCGCTCCTGGCAATCATCGCCACCACAACACCCGTTGCAATCGGAATAATTACGTTGGTGCCCGCGGCCGGCAATCCGACGTGCAATACGCTCCTCCACGACGACCACAGCTGACGTACGTTCGGCACCGTATACACCAACATCTGTTTGCGACTGTGTAACGCCCAATATCCCGCGACGAACGACGCGGCACGCGCGATTACGGTGGCCAGCGCGGCGCCTTCCAATTCAAGTCGAGGTAATCCGGCCAGACCGAATATCAACAACGGATCCAACACCAAATTGGCGAGCGCTGCACCAATCATAATTCGACTTTGTAATCGGCTATCGCCGGTTGCACGTACCGCGCCGAGACCCACCATAGGTACCAAGAAAAATACGAATCCCGAATACCAGATCACCATGTATTCGCGTATTCGCGGTAATACTTCGGGCGTGGCCCCCAACAATCGAAACAGCGGATCGATCGTGAGCAGACCGAGAATGCTGAGCACCAGCGACAACACAATGGCGAACACCGCGGCGTCGGTGGTGATGCGCCGCACACGTTCGATATCTCCTGCGCCAATAACGCGGGCCAGGACCGAGGAGGTGCCCGCCATGAGGCCAATGCCGACACTCAATAGCACCATAACTACCGGAAACGTAAAGCTCATCGCCGCCAATTCCAACTCGCCCAATTGCGCTACGAACCACGTATCGGTAAGGTTGAAAGCCATCATCGCGAGGATTCCCCAAATCATTGGCATCGTGAGGTCGAATAGGTGACGACGCACCGAGCCTTCGGTAAGCCGGGCAAGGGATGGCACCGTTTCGGTGCGCGACGAGGTGGTGGAGTTTAGCGTCATAACTGGTCGTCGCATCGTACACCATGCGACCCCTGTACAGGGGGCACGGTATTCCTTACATCGATTCGCAGTTGCAAAACCACATCGACTTCCGGCACCCTATGCGATCGGTGGCCAACAATTAGTTTCGACTTGGCAACAACCGCATATAATATCGCTCGTACACGCCTTTCGAACTATGACAACGAACCCTGACAGAGTAGTGCGCCCTTCCCAGGGCGTCATCGAAACACAACGTCGGTTGGCGAACAGACATTGGCGTCATCGATTGGTTGCACTCGCGGCTACGTTGATTCTAGCCGGTTGCGCCACCAACCCCGTTACCGGCAATAAGGATTTTGTGATGATGTCCGAGGATCAGGAAGTGCAACTCGGCCGTCAGCATCACCAGTCGGTGCTTCAACAATTCCAAGTCGTCGACGCTCCTGTGCTGCAGGAATACGTGGGTGGAATCGGCGAATCCCTCGCTCGCGATAGCCACCGTCCAAATCTGGTTTTTCACTTCACGGTCCTCGACGACCCGATGGTGAACGCGTTCGCGCTACCGGGCGGCTATATTTACATTACCCGGGGCATTCTGGCCTATATGAACTCGGAAACCCACTTGGCCGGCGTACTCGGTCATGAGATTGGCCATGTGACAGCGCGTCACGGCGTACGCCAGCAAAGCCAAGGTGCGCTCGCTAATATCCTCGGTGGGGTATTGGGGGCCTCCACCGGCAGCCAGGCCATCAGCGACATTTCCAACGTATTGGGAACCGCTTTGATTCGCGGCTATGGGCGCAAACACGAACTCGAAGCCGACCGCCTCGGCGCGGAGTATTTGGCCCGGTCCGGCTATGACCCCGAAGAAATGATTGCCGTCATCGGGATTTTGAAATCACAAGAAGAATTCGCGTCGGCCCGTGCACAAGAGGAAGGACGTGAATCGCAATCCTATCACGGCGTATTCGCGAGTCATCCGCGCAACGACCAACGTTTACAGGAAGTGATTCGCGCTGCCAATCGATTTCGTGATATTGACCCGGCGCCCGTGGACCGCGAAGCGTTTTTACGCCGTATCGACGGCATGACGTATGGACCCAGCGAAGAACAAGGCGTACTGCGCGGCAACCACTTCTATCACAAATCCATGGATTTTACAGTCCGCTTTCCCGACGGTTGGCGCATCGACAACCGGCCGGATCGTATCATCGCGGTGGCGCCCGGTAACGTCGCTGCCATCCAATTGATTGCTGAAGATTTGAACCGCCGTGAATCGCCGCGGCAGTTTCTCACGAAAAAGTTCGGCAATCTGTTGCAGGGCGAAGCGATCGGCGAAGAAAATAAGGGCTATACTGGAATATCGGAGATCGATACGCCGTTTGGCAAGCGCAACTCCCGGGTGGCGGCTATCGTGCACAATAAACGAGTATTTGTGGCGCTCGGAGCGAAGCGCGATGGCTTACTTAATCAGCCGTTTCTCGATACAGTGCGCAGTCTTCGAGGACTGCGCAAAGATGAACAGGCACTGGCTTCGGAACGGCGTATTCGAATGATTCGAGCCCGCGCTGGCGATACCTTTACGAGTCTCGCCAAACAAACCGCGCTGACGAATTACGCTGCGGATCAGTTGCGGTTGCTGAATGGTTTGTATCCGGACGGCGAACCGGAAGCTGGACAACTTATTAAAATTGTCGAATGAATCATAACGCCTAACAAATGCAGGTCCGCAACTAGCCGAGCGTGGGTCGGACACAGCATACAATGGTAGATAGCGCCCGGATAATTTTCCCAAATCGATTCCCATAGAGGTTATAAATATGCGCCGTATGTCGAAACGCCTAATTGTCGCGGTATTGAGTGTTGCCCTGGTGGGTTCCGGACTACCGCTCGCCGCGTCAGCCGATATGATCGGCACGCAAGTCGCCATCGACTTGCAACGTGGTAGTCAAGCTATTGAGAACGTTGACGAAATACTGTCTCGAACCGAAGTTCGCGAACAATTAGTTCGCCTCGGCGTCGATCCGGAACAGGTAAATGCGAGACTCGCTAACCTTACGGATCACGAGATCGCAGCGCTTGACAAGAAACTTGGCGAACTCCCTGCTGGCGGCGATGCGTTAACCGTGATTGGAATCGTGTTTTTAGTACTGCTGATCTTGGAGCTGGTGGGCGTTATCGACGTATTCAAACGAATCTAGGTAATTTCCGACAACGGCGTGCGAATTCGCGCGCGTCGCTGGCCCGTCGCTACTTCCGCGTTAGGCAGATCCAAACACGTCATCATGATCACACGATCGCGGTTACTGGTGCACCGTGCGGTCCTGGTTTGTCTTTTCTCTTGGTTGCTATCGGCGTGCGCAGGCACGCCTCTAGTAGCGCCATTAGTTACCGGCACCACTGAACCACAGACTGTCGAACTGGTGGACACGCCGTTTTTTCCGCAACGGCGCTACCAATGCGGGCCGGCGGCGCTGGCCACCGCCCTCCGCGCGTCCGGCGTAGCGGTCGACGCCGATGCGCTAACCGAATGGATCTATCTACCTGAACGTAAAGGCAGCTTACAGCTCGAACTCATCGCCGCCGCGCGGCGTTTTGAACGCGTCCCATACGTGCTACCAAAGTCGCTTTCCCCGTTGCTCGCTGAAATTCGAGCGGGCCGCCCAGTCATCGTGCTGCAAAACCTTGGGCTGCGGCGATGGCCATATTGGCATTACGCCGTGGTGGTGGGATTTGACGCCGAGCGCGACCGCTTGGTGCTGCGCTCCGGCACGACGCGGCGCAAAATCGTCAAAGCCAGCCGTTTTGTGCGCACGTGGCAACGCGCGCATTCGTGGGCGCTGGTGATGTTACGACCGTCTGAACTCCCGGCCGACCCAGACCACGACCGCTACGTACAGGCCGTCGCGGGCCTTGAAGCAACGGGCCATATCGATGCAGCGACAACGGCTTACCGCACCGCGCTGGGCCATTGGCCACAGAGTCGAATCGCGCGACTCGGCCTCGGAAACACCTACTATTTAGGCGGTGATCTGCTTAGCGCTGCGGAACAATTCAAAGTGGTTGTCCAAAATTCACCGGGCACCGTGGTGCCGCGCAACAATCTCGCCCAAGTCATGGCCGAATTACACTGTACGGACGCGGCTATGGAGCAAATCGAAGTCGCCTTGGCTAATCCCGATAATAATCCCGAACTCAGGCAAATGCTGAATAAAACCCGCGATAGCATTCTCGCATGGCAGGCAAAATCGGAATTACGCGATTGCCCGCTGTAGCCGGTCTACGTATTGGAGATCGGATTCTCACAAGTATGAACCGCATTGATACGGAATAACCGGATCAAATCAGTCTGCCAGCCGATCGATCTGTAAGATCTCCTGCGAGGATAACGTCACGTCTACTGCCCGCGCGCTATCGGTAATACTTTCGATGCGGCTCGCCCCCGGGATCGGCAACACATGATTCCCTTTGCTTAACAGCCAGGCTAATGCGACTCGGTACGGACTGCACTGATGTCCGTGGCCTATCTCGCGTAACACCGCAACATCGCGCAGCGTTTTATGTCCGTTACCGCCGCCAACCGGACTATATGGAATGAACGTAATGCCCTTGGTGGCGCAGTAGTCGAGTAACCCGGAGCGAATGTCATCCTGGCATAGCACATGGCAACGGTTCTGCACCGAAACGATCGGGACTTGAGTTAATGCATCGTCTATATGGTTGCGCGTGACGTTTGACAAGCCAACATTTTGGATCTTGCCTTGCGCGCGCAAGTCTGCCAACGCGCCGATGGAGTCAGCAAACGGCACCGTCGTGTCGGGCGCGTGGAACTGATAAAGCGCGATAGATTCGGTACCAAGTGCTACCAGACTGCGCTCACAAGCGGCTCGCAAATGTTCGGGGCTGCCGCAACGTTCCCAGCGACCGTCCGGGCGCGTCAACCCCCCTTTGGTGGCGAGCAGCACACGGTCGGTGGTGTCGAGTTGTCGCAGCGTCTCACTAATGAGACGTTCATTGTGGCCGATATCGTTATCATCTATACAATAACTATCGGCTGTATCAATGAAATCCACCCCGGATTCTACGGCGGCCTCGATAACCGCAGCCGCGTGGTGCCGGTCTGGGCGGCTGCGGATCGACAGCGGCATTCCGCCCAAACCGACCGCAAATACCCATCGCCCGCTTTTGCCAATTTGTCTTTTCATATCAATTAGTTAACCGCTGTTAATTAAAGCATTTCCAAAGTTGTGTGAATCTCGTGTGCCGACCATTCATCGTACGGGGGTCCCTGTTCGTCGTGGCTGACCTCGCCCCGAAAATGATTAACCTCTAGGCTGATGGTACATTTCTACTATAATCGATGCCCTCGGATACGTGGGCACTTAATGCCGCGGAGAACACAGATGCATGACCCAATGAAACCGACACGCACGCCCCTTGCGCTGGCACTGCTCGTCGCGCTGGGACTATCCGGTCCCGCAGTTGCCGACGAAGTCCCCACGGATGTGGATGATCCTGAAATTGTGATGGATGTGGACGATCCAGAAATCATCGGCGGTGACATGGACGGCACCGATGGGCTGGACGGCGCTGCAATGGACGGTGACATGGACATCACCGAGTTGCCGGAACTCGATACGTCAGTGGCACAGGACGCCGACGGTGTTGTCTATCCGCAAGGCGGACCATCCGGCCTATACGTCGCGATTGCCGACAAACAAGCCAAGACTGAGTCGAGCCCCAGTAATTTCGGATTAAGCAATGCGCTTGACAAATTGCGTCGAAATCTGGAACGAGCCCTGACCAAACTCGGAATTGGTGACGACGGCGTCGCCGACACCATGGACGATACCGATGAGCCGCACGATACCCTAGACGAGGACGGCGAGACGACCGAAAACGATGGCCGCGTCGAGTTGGCTGCCGCCGAAGAAGATGACGGCAGGGGCGAAATAGATGGCGACGAAATGAATGGCAGGGACGGTACCGATGGCACGGGCGAAACCGATAGCATGGATGGCACCGACGAAACGGGCGAAGCCGGCGACGGCGAAGTCGTGGGCGATGCCGAGCGCGAACAACTTATCGACACGCTGACAAGATCCAACCAGGACGATACCGAGGATCTGGAAATGCAGATCGCGGCGCTCGATGAGCAGATCGCGGGCCTCGACCCGCTACTCGACGCCGACGAAATCGCGATGCTGGAGCTCGATAAAGCCGACTTACAAATGCAGATCGACGCGACCGGCATAGTGGACCCGGCATTGGTGGAAACGGTAAACGCGTTGAGCGACGAACAAGTCGGCGCAATGAACAAGTCATTCCACAATGTTAACGCCAACGGCTTTGCCGATTATATGGAGGTCGGCGCCGACGAGTTACAACAAGTCATCGACGCCGGGTTAACCGAAAAGGAAATCAAGCCATGGACCAAGGCCTATGAAGAGCAAGCTAAGTTTACGCAGCTCGCATTGATGTTCGAGGCGCGAGGCGACGCGGATAAGGCGGAGTTACTCGGGCAGAAAGGCGAGATGCAGAAGGAAAAGTTTCTCAACAAGGCTGGCATCGATCCTCTGCAGGAACCCATTGCCGCTGACGACGACGGGATCGGCGGCACGGATGGGAGGACCGACGGAACCGACGGCGGTGACGGTACTGATGGCACGGACGGAACAGACGGAATGGAAGACGGAACGGTTGATGATACGGGTGAAACCGTCGTCGTGGCCAACGCGGCTGATACGCAGGATGTCGCGCTTGAGAAAACCGCGAAAGCCGACGTGGCGACTACTAAGCGTTCGGTGGACGTTCGATCGGATCGGATCGATCGCAAATCGGATCGCGCCGAACGCATCGATCGCAAGCCCGAGCGAGTTGAAAGAGTTGAAAGAATTGAGCGAGTTGAGCGCGTTGAGCGGCCGGATAAACCCGCGCGCGCGGAGCGTGTTGAGCGGCCGAGTAAACCAGAACGGATAACGCGCGTTGAGCGACCCAGTAGACCCGATAAACCCAGTAAACCGGACCGTCCGAGTAAACCTGAGAAGCCGCAGAAACCAGATCGACCGACCAAGTCTTAGTTCATCACACTACTCTTTAGCAGCAGCGCCCGGCCGAAAATTAATCGGTTGGGCGTTTTTCTATAGGCCCAGAGTTATTGCGGCGACGCATCTACGGTCCGCGCACGGGCCTCACGAACGACGAGATAGGTAGCACTCACGATGATGACCGCACCGCCCACCCAGGTCCAGTTGTCTGGCGACTCGGCGAATGCGAGATAACCGAATATTGCGGCCCAAATTAACCGCGTAAAGTCCAGCGGCAACAATGCCGATGCATCGGCCAGCTTTAATGCCTTGACCATAGCTAAGTGTGCTGACGTCGCGAGCGCCCCGATGGCCATCAGCCATCCCAATTGTGGCAACGTCGGCCACGACCACACCAGCAATGCCGGGATCAGCGATAATACGGTTAACACAATGACCATCCATGCCACGATGCTCACCACTGAGTCCGTGCGCGACAAGTATTTCACCATCACTACGGCCATACCCCACACGAACGACGACAACATCACCAACCACATTCCACTTGACACCGACTGCAATCCCGGCCGCAATATGATCAGCGCACCCACAAAGCCAAATCCGACCGCAATCCAGCGGCGCAATCGCATGCTTTCGCCTAAAAACAACGTGACACCGATCGAGGCGAATATGACATTCGTAAAACTCAACGCGGTCGCCTCCGCGACGGGTACGACGCTGAGTCCATAAAACCAAGTCAGCATTGCGATACCGCCGAGCACGCAACGCGTCAATAACATGTACGGATGACTCGTGCGCAGTCCGTTCCAGCCGACTCGAACGAGCAACGGTAGCATCACCGCTAATCCGAAAAGGTTGCGAAAGAATGCGACCTCGAAGGGGTGCAGATCCTGACCGACATGCCGCACCATGGTGTGCATCGCCGAAAACATAACTGTCGACACCAACATCAATCCGGCGCCGTGCCACGGCCCGGCTTGCCGCCATAACGGGCGCCATCGTAATTGCGCGAATCTCAGAATTTTCTACCGGTGGCCGTCATGCGGGAAGAACGACAATATTTAACGGCTGTCGATACACGAGCAATAAGCGATCCATTTTCCCCGCCTCAAAGTGACGGTGTATTCGGCCTCGGCCAGGTACCATCATATCGCTTGCAGCTTCGACCGCACGCGCGGCTGCCTCCTCAAAGATAACCGATGAAATCAACGACCCGACTTGCCTGGGCCAACACAATTTATATATGCGCACGCAGCCACGCCATAATTTGACCCGCATTGTGAAGCAACCGCCTCGAACTTACCATTGATACGCAGTGAGCCTGGCAATTGGCCATTGGCAGATCACCGATGCTAGGATAGAACAAATGGACAAATACCAAATCGGTCCGGCGTTAAGATCGTCAATCGAATACAATCTGCAACACTTTGACCGTCGCGGCGCGACCAACGAACTCCTGCACCCTGCCGCGGTTGCGATCGTAATCACGACTACAGCAGATAACGGTGACGCCGGTTTTGTGTTGACCCGGCGCGCCAGCCGCCTGCGCCGTCACGGCGGGCAGTATGCGTTACCCGGCGGACGGGTGGACGCCAATGAGAACCCTCGGGCCGCGGCATTGCGCGAACTTGAGGAAGAACTCGACTTGACGATTTCAGAGCACGATGTGTTAGGTAGGTTGGACGATTACTCAACACGATCGGGATTTCGTATTAGGCCCTATGTGATGTGGGCCGGCGCAGATGCGAATATCACCCCGAATCCGGACGAAGTCGATGCGGTGTTCCGGATTCCCATTATGGAATTAGACTTTCCCGAGATACCCCAACTCGATCAGATCCCGGAAAGCGATAATCCGGTCTTGTCCGCACCGTTTCCAACACTCGGACACGAAGTGTATGCGCCAACCGCGGCTATTCTTTACCAGTTTCGAGAGGTTGCGCTACACGGCCGGTGCACGCGCGTTGCGCATTACGAACAACCGCTGTTTGCGTGGCGCTAGTGCATTCCACGATGCGAGTTCATCAATCCCACCCCAATGTCCGCTGCTTTGGGTAGCGGCGTACAATCCGGACCGCCGTGGCCACCCACCGCCACACCGCACCCATATGTCTGACGAAAAGCTCATTGAAATTTATAAGGCGACAGTATATCGAGGCAATACTCGAGTCTTTCACAACTTATCATTGAGCATCGATCGGCATCAAAATACCGCCATTATCGGGCCTAATGGTGCCGGTAAGTCGACATTTCTGAAACTCGTTACGCGAGAACTGTACCCGCTACGCCAACAAGGGAGTCGGGTCCGGATCCTTGGCAAGGATAAATGGGATATCTGGAGCCTGCGCGCAGGCATCGGCATTGTGTCCCCGGATCTACAACACGATTACGCGGGCAATGTTCGCGGCGTCGATGTTGTGCTATCCGGTTACTATTCAAGCATCGGTACGTATCAACATCAGACTTTTACCGACAAGCAACACCATCGGGCGCGAACCATTATGACGGATCTAGGGATTGCGGACATTCAAGATCACCAGTTTTCGCGGATGTCTACCGGTGAGCAACGCCGATTTTTACTGGGCAGGGCATTGATCAATACACCCCATACATTAATTCTTGACGAGCCCACGACTGGCCTCGATCTGACGGCGACGTATCATTATCTCGACACGGTTCGCGGCCTCATGCAAAGTGGGATAACGATTGTGCTGGTTACGCACCATATCCATGAAATCCCCCCGGAAATTACTACGGTGGTATTTTTGAAACGCGGGGAGGTATTCGGACAAGGTTCGAAACAGGCTATGCTGACCGCGCCTGCGCTTACGGAATTATTCGAGACTCCAATCGGCCTGGCGAATGAAAACGGTTTTTATCAAACCTTTCCTGCCAATACGCATTGACTAATGCAGAAATGCGCGCAATTATTTAATATCGAATTATACCCACCACTGTAGCGAAATTAGTAAAGCATGGAACCGCACCCCGACCCCGCTGACTATCCGTTTGATCTAGACACGACGCTGGAGTCCATCGTGTCGGTGCGGGCGCAGATACCGGAAGATGGATTGACCGCGCCCATTCTCGGCACTGAGCGAAACGGGCACGGCGTCTTGATCGAGGACCCTGACCTGGTACTGACGGTGGGCTACCTAATCACCGAAGCCGAGTCGGTTTGGTTAGTGGACTATTCCGGAAACACGGTGCCCGCCCACACCCTGAGCTATGATCAGGAGACCGGGTTTGGCCTGATTCAAGCTTTGGGTCCGTTACAAGCGGAGCCGATGCCGCTGGGACGTTCGTCCGAACTCAAGGTCGGCGACCGCGTTATCGTAGCGGGCGCGGGTGGAATCGAACAGGCCATCAGCACGAATCTGGTGGGCAAACGTGAATTCGCGGGGCACTGGGAATACGTATTGGATGAAGCATTGTTCACGACTCCCGCCCATGACAATTGGAGTGGCGCCGCACTTATCGATTCGCGCGGGTTGCTATGTGGAATCGGCTCCCTGGTACTGCAAACACGCTCGGATAACGGCTCGGTACATAACGCCAATCTAATGATTCCGATTGATGTGTTGCATCCGGTATTGGATGATTTGCGGCGTTATGGGCGTCGCAACCAGCCCGGACGACCGTGGCTTGGTTGGTTTGTACAGGAGACAGAGCACGGCTTGGTCGTGGCTGGCACGTATCAATCGGGACCCGCCGCAACCGCCGGGATAAGCACCGGAGACGTAATCCATGAGGTCGGCGGCGAAACCATCGAGGATTTAGCATCACTATTTCGGACGATTTGGGCACTTGGGGATGCGGGTGTCGAGATACCATTGACGCTAATGCGGGACGGCGACGTACATAATATTGTTGTGCATTCGGTGGATCGATACTCTTGCCTTAAAACGGCTTCGATTCACTAATTACCGCTCCGCGGCGACGAACGCGATCTCGCGCCCCCGCAACAACTCAAAACCGGTTTCCCGGGCTATCGTGACCTCACTGCCGCAACTTACGCTTTGTGACAACATCATTTCTACGTGCGTGGAAATGCAGGAGCTTGGGATCAACCAGGGCACATCCGGTAACGTCAGTGTGCGGACCGACACCGGATTCTTGATCACCCCGTCGGCGATCGCTTATGACACGATGCTTCCGGAACATATTGTAGCCATCGATATGGACGGGCGGACGCGCAGCGATGTACGCCCTTCGAGCGAGTGGCGTCTGCATCACGCCATCTACCATCACTGCACCCATGCCAACGCCGTCATCCATACGCATTCGGTATTCTGTACAGCACTGGCGTGCTTGCGCCGCTCGATACCGGCGTTTCACTATATGGTAGCCGTCGCCGGTGGCACCGATATCCGCTGCAGCGATTACGCAACATTCGGAACCCAGGCCCTGGCCGATAATATTATTGCGGCGCTTACCGACCGGCGCGCGTGCCTCATCGCGAATCACGGCATGGTTTGTTACGGAGACGACTTGGATCGAACCTTGTCATTGGCAAGTGAAGTCGAAACCCTGGCCAAGCAGTACTGGCACGCGTGCCAACTCGGCGAACCCAACATACTCAGCACCGAAGAAATGCGGGAAGTACTAGAGGCATTTATCGACTACCGGAACTAACTACCCGGAGTGCTTACTGCCCTCGTCATAATTGATCGAGACTAGCCCGCATATTGCATGAAGGGTTCGGAGTTCAGGGGAAATCGGGCTAAGTAGTCGGTGCGATCGTCCGCGGATACATAGCCGTAGCTATGGATCAAGGAGGATCGTGACGAATACGACGGCCGATCTTTCCTGACTTCGAACAGGACAAACTGTACACCGGGCCCGGGTTCCAAAACACGGAGTAATTGATTGATTTATGGGCACAATTGCTGATACATCGTCCGTCTTCGTGCAATATGCGGGCTAGCCGGGTATTTCACGAAGGCGGAGGACGTTCCGATAATCCTCTTGGCATTGTATCCAGTTCCCCTGCGCATTCGTTGTACCGCGCCACCGTAACGTTTATCCTTTTCGGATCAAAGATGATATCGGGCTAAGAGTTTTCAAGTCCACGGTTAGGCCCGGCTTGGTTAGCGACACCTCGGATTGGAATTCGCTCTGTAGTTTTTCCTTAAACGCATCTGCAGCGCTCGGCTCGCCGTGGACGAGAAAAACCGGCGGCTTATTTTCTATGCCACCATACCAACGCGCCAAATCGCCCTGATCGCCGTGGGCCGACAACCCGCCGACGGTATGCACAGTTGCGGCGATACGAATAGTCTCTCCATGAATTTTGACGAACCGGTTCCCGTCCACCAAACGTCGGCCTAATGATCCTTTCGCTTGGTAGCCGACAATAATGACATGACATTCCGGCCGCCACGCATTGTGTTTAAGGTGGTGCAATATACGCCCGCCATTGCACATGCCGCTGCCCGCGATAATCAAAGCGCCATTACGAACCCGATTGATGACCTGCGACTCGGCGACACTTGGGGTTAGGTGCAAGTTTTCGAGTTTCGGCATTTCATCAATGCGCCGCCGTAGCTTAGTGGCCTCGTCATCATACAGGTGAGGATGGTCCCAATAAATCTTGCTGGCCTCGATGGCGAGTGGACTGTCTAAGAACACACGCCAACGCGCCAAATCCCACTCCTCGAAGTGTTTACCCAACATGTATAACACTTCCTGGCTGCGACCCACCGCAAATGCCGGGATTAGAATATTTCCCGCATGGGCCGCGGCATCGGCAATCACCTCGCCAATCTCAGCCTCGGTCAATGCCCTGTCACGGTGCGATCGGCCGCCATAGGTGCTTTCCATCAGCACCAGGTCAGCGTCGTTGATCGTAGTGGGGTCATTAAGAATTGGCGCGTCGTACTGACCAAGATCGCCGCCGAATACGATCTTGCGCTGGACGGAACCGTCGCTGAGGAAAATCTCAACGATTGCCGAGCCCATGATATGTCCCGCATCGCGAAAACAAACCGTAACGCCGGACACGATTTCGATGGGTTCCCCATAGCGGTAGCCCTTGAGCAGGCGCAACGCGGCGTTTGCATCATCTACGGTATACAGTGGGTCGATTGCCGCTAAGCCTTTCCGGGCGCGGCGCCGATTTTCATTTTCGGCATCGCGTTGGTTAAGCGATGCGGAGTCTTGCAGCAATATTCTGGCGAGATCGGTCGTTGCGTTTTGAGCGTGAATCGGACCTGAGTAGCCGCGTTTCACCAGCAACGGTAGACGACCGGAATGATCGATGTGAGCGTGGCTCAATACCACCGCGTCTATTGATTTCGGATCGAATGGAAACGCCCGATAGTTTCTCTGTTCCTGCTTACGAGATCCCTGGATTAAGCCGCAGTCAAACAGGACCTGGTGGTTACCGACGCGCAGTATGTGACACGATCCCGTGACCTCACCTGCGGCTCCAAAAAATTCTAGTTGCATGATTAGTGGCGAGCTTCAACGGCGACGATATTATTTAACCACAACACAGTCCGATTATCGCAGCGGCGTTGTTAACTCAACCGAATCGTTATCTTTTAGATACCCTTTGACGTAGACTACAGATTCATCATGATGCGCGGAACCAATGGCGCTAATCAAACCATCGATTTCTATCCTTATTTCAGCCGCGATGCTGGGCTGTGCGGGCGTCCGCACCAATGCGGTCGTAGACGAGGTTATAGTTGGTGCGATACCCACCCGCATCATTCCCGCAACACCGGCGGCGCGCACGCCGAGCCACAGCCAACGCCTGCACGCTCACTTTCAAGAGTGGCGCGGAGTGCCGCATCGCTATGGCGGTCAATCGAAACGGGGCGTGGATTGTTCCGGATTTGTCCAACTCACTTACCGGCAATTATATTCCGTGACGCTGCCACGCCGTACCGCGGAACAAGTTATGTCCGGCGCTCGCGTCGACCCGCGGCGCTTAGCGGTAGGCGATTTGGTCTTTTTTAAGATCGGTTGGCGGCAACGTCATGTCGGCATTTACGTCGGCGCCAACCACTTTATCCATGCGTCCGCGCGTAATGGTATCGCGAAATCGTCGCTCGCGTCACCGTATTGGTCGAAACGCTTTTGGAAGGCCCGCCGAGTCGGCGTATTGTGAGTACATTTAAATTTTCCCAATCGAATCGCGCGGCTACGATTTAATCCCCCGGCGCTACTAGGCCTTGCCGGCGATGCTGCCACTGTACGTGCCACTCGGGAATTTCTTCACCACGCATGGGCGCCGCAATGAAGAAACCTTGCGCAATATCGCAACCGAGATCTTGCACAAAACGCCACTCCTTCACGGTCTCTACACCTTCTGCAACCACTTTTAAATCTAGATTCTGCCCAAGAGTCACGCTGGAACCGGCAATCGTACGCGCTTGCTTGTTTTCGCCGGCCCCGCGCACAAACGATTGATCCAATTTGAGTTCGCTAAACGGCATATCTTTAAGCTGTAACAACGTGGAGTATCCGGTGCCATAGTCATCAATCGAAAGCTCGAACCCTTTAAGCCGAAGTCGCGTCAAGATATCCAACGCAGTGACTGCATTCGACGCCAGCCAACTCTCGGTTATTTCGACGATAATCTGCGATGACTTGATACCGTGATCTAACGCACACTTGGCAATCCGATCCGGTAACGACACATCCCCTAGCAACAGCGCTGGAACATTAACTGCAACGTGCAGTGAGAGGCCAAGTTGAGCCCAAGCCGAGGCATGAGAAAACGCTTGGTTCATCACCTCTGTGGTGAGCGGTGCCGCTAGACCTGCTTCCTCTGCGGTATGAATAAATGCATTGGGACCCAATAATCCGTGTTCGGGATGCTGCCACCGAACCAAAGCTTCTACGCTTTCCAATTGCCGCGACGACACACCTATTTTGGGCTGAAACAATACTAAAAATTCACTGTTCGCCAAGCCGTGCTCAAGTTCCGCCGTGCTAACGATGTATTTCGAATCTAGCGACAGATCGATTTCCGGAACCATCTGTTGATCGATGGCGGCCCGTGCCTTGAGGAATACCTGTTCAAGCACCGATGCATCCATGGTTTTTGGCAGCGCCCGCCACACCCAAAGCCCCTGAGCGCGTGCCAAAGTCATCGCAGTTTGCAAAAGTTGTTCGTCTACCGAACTAAATAGAATAAAGGCCGCCCGGCAATTATTCGCCGCAAGATAACGGATGACTTCGATACCGTCCATTTCCGGCATCATCATATCCAACACAACGAGCTGGATGGTATCGTCGAAGGCACGATCGATTTCCTGGAAACCGCAGGCCACGGTCACATCGAAACCGGTCGATTCGGCCACCAATGAAACCAGTTCGGCCACCGACGTCTCGTCTTCAATAATCAATAGTTTTGGGGTGGTATAGGTCACTTTCTTGCCCCCGCCCAGTGGCCAGTGGCCAGTGGTCGGAATAATTACGGCATGTTGGAGTCTACTTTAATCCTTGGACGATATTCGTGTTGAACAGTTTGACCTCGGTACCGTGTGGTCTGTTCGGATTCAGGACCAATCCGACAGTGCTACGACTGGTGGGCTACCCATAAATGCTCACACGGATTGGGGTGGGTGTACCGTTGTTGCACGGATTGTTGATTTGCGGACAGTTGGAAATGACTGCCAATGCGTCCATTTCTGCGGTCAGCTCGACGTAGTCTCCCGGCCCGGAACCGCCATCCACAAATACGCGGTCGGCAAGCTTGCCATCCTTGAAGACCGGGACGCGGCAAAACAAGTTGACGTTGGGCACGATATCCCGCCGGCCAAGGCCGTGGGGCGCTAATGCCTCAAGGAAGTTTTCGCGGCAGCCACGGCACTGGGTGACGCCGTAAAGCATCGCATTGCTGACTTCGCTGCAACAGCCGCCGATCGTATCGTGCGGCCCGCAGGTGTCAGCACTGATCGTAAACATCGGCCGTGCATCGTCGGAGTACAAAACATGGCCTTGAGTTAAATGCAGCGTACCGGCCGCCTTAATGGTGTTAGGCGCGTGATAACGCTCCTCCGGCTGCGCAGCGTGATAGCAAAGGAAATCGACACCCTGCCTGCCTTCGATATCGGTAATCCGCAGCACCTGGCCGCGCCGAATCACACGCGACCAGGGACGTCCTGCCGCGATCGATTCATTGTACGAAGGCTGCTGGCCGACATTGCCGGAGTTCGATCCATTCGTGTCCATATCCGTATTCCGAAGACTGGGGATGAACTTAGTATTCTAAACTGATAGACCGTGTCCGGTTAAATAAATGGCCCGACCCCTCACGAACTAGCCCCAAAGGTCTCCCAAGCGCTGGTCTCGTCCACAGGCATAACGATAGAACTCGTAGTGCAAGGGATTATTTACGTAGAAATCCTTGATGATACTTTTCGGCTGGATGGAATACGGTAGCGGCCGTGATCTCCGTTACGATCGATTCGGGAAATCCTTTGGTTTGCTCCAGCTGTCGCTTCAATTCTGGCGCCAACTGTTCCTGTTCCTTATTCAGATATAAAATGCCGGTACCATACTGGGTGCCGTTGTCGCGAAACTGACGGTCGGTCGTGGTCGGATCGATATGATCCCAAAACACTGCCAACAGTTCCGCATAACTAATGGTGGCGGGGTCGTATCCAACTTCAACGGCTTCGGCATGCCGCGCGGTGCCCGCCGACACCTGTTTGTAATTGGCACTCTGGGCCTCGCCACTGTCTCAATACCCGACACTGCGATAAGCTAGCCACCACACACATTACGGAGAGTGCCGTGTTCACAGCCACAAAAAGCCCCTATCTTGTGCCATTCGATGGCAAATTCAAGCGTTCTGAGTCGCCAACGCGTCCTCCGCAAAACACCCCCGGCAAAAAAAAGCTCAAACAGCAACTTAATGGCTTCATAGACGAGATCAGCGAACTACAGCGGATATTCTACGCGCACGATAAACGTGCTCTGCTGCTGATTTTTCAGGCGATGGATGCCGCCGGCAAGGACGGCACGATTCGCGCGGTCATGAGCGGTGTGAACCCGGCTGGATGCCAAATATATTCATTCAAGTCACCCTCGGCAGAAGAGCTCGATCATGATTTTCTATGGCGTACCACACTGCGGTTGCCGGAACGGGGGCGCATCGGGATATTCAATCGTAGCTATTACGAAGAAGTATTAGTCGTTAAAGTGCATCCTGAATACCTGGACGCACAACGCTTGCCAAAAGACGTGAACCGCCGCTCGATTTGGCAGCATCGGTACGCATCGATCCGCGACCACGAACAACACTTAGCAGAAAACGGTACGATTGTTCTTAAGTTTTGGCTGAACGTGTCGGAGGGCGAGCAAAAGAAGCGCTTTTTACAACGTCTAAACGAACCCGAAAAACATTGGAAGTTCTCCTCGTCTGACGTGCGCGAGCGTGGTTACTGGTCACAGTATATGAAAGCCTATGAGAACGCCCTTGCCGCGACCTCCCGATCCTGGGCGCCCTGGTACGCGATTCCTGCGGACAATAAACCCTATATGCGGGTTTGCGTCGCTGAGATCGTGGCCCAGACACTCAAATCGCTCAATCTTAAGTACCCAACGCTTGACGCCACCGAACGGGCTCGCTTTGACGAAATGCGTGCCATACTGGAAAGTGAATAGCGCTGTTGCGGTATATACGATCGGCCACAGTAATCGTGCTGTCCACGAGTTTATAGCAGTGTTGGATAGCGCCGGGGTCGAGACACTTGTCGATGTACGCGCTTTCCCGCAATCCAAACGGAACGTACATTTTGATCGTGAGCCGTTGCAGGCGGCCATCGAGGAGTCGCGACGAACCTATCACTGGGCCGGCCGACAGCTGGGTGGATTTCGCAAGCCGAGCGCGGATTCTGCGAATATTGCAATTGATCCGGCGTTGCGCGGCTATGCCGACCACATGCAATCCGCGGTTTTCCAAAACGCCGTTACGCAACTGATACGGCTTGCCGCGCGCGCACCAACGGCGGTTATGTGCGCGGAGAAAAACGCAGCCCGCTGTCACCGATCCGTGATTGCAGACTATTTGATTTTGCACGGCCACCGGGTGATCCACTTGATGGATACCGACTCGCGCTACGACCACCAACTGCATGCTGGTGCGCGACGCGAATCGCAACACCTTGTGTACGACCGGCAAACGCAAACAACCCTCGATTTCAAACAAGGTACAGCCGCCAGCAAGTAAATATAGTCAACCCCGAATAGTATCGTGCGCACGAGAGACGAGGCTTAGAGACGATCGCGCAGCGCATAATAAAACATTCCCAATACCAATCCCGGCCACCGCAGCAGTGTGCCGCCGGGAAATGCGGGGCACGGTAGATTTGCAAAGATATCAAATCGTTCCGCCGTACCGGCCACTGCCTCCGCGATCAGTTTTCCCGCTAGCGACGTTAGCGCAACGCCATGCCCTGAGAATCCTTGCGCAAAGTAGACATTTGGCTCGAGCCGCCCGAAATGCGGCAAACGCCGCAACGTCACGGCCAATGTGCCACCCCACGCAAAATCGATTTCCACGTCCGCAAGTTCCGGATACACCTTTAGCATGTACCTGCGCACAAACTTTTTAAGGTCGCGAGGAAATTGTCGGGTGTAGTTTTCGCCGCCACCGAATAACAATCGTCGGTCGGCCGACAGCCGGTAATAGTCGATGACAAATTTCGAATCTGCCACTGCGACGTCATCGCGAATTAGCAATTTAGCGCGCGCCGACCCAAGCGGTTCGGTGGCTAAAACAAAGTTATTGATCGGCATAATACGCCCGGCAACGCGCCGCTCCAGAGATTCGAGATAGCCGTTGCACGCCAGCACTACAAAATTTGCGGTAACACTGGCCGTGGCCGTGCGCAGTGTAGTGGGATCGCGTCGATCATAGCCGCTAACTCTGGACCCTTCGAACAACCGCACCCCCGCGGCAGCCGCAGCGCGGGCGAGCCCCAGCGCGTAGTTCAACGGATGTAAATGACCCGCCCCGACGTCTAGATTGCCGCCGAAATATCGATCGGTACCGAGCATGTCCCCGATCTCTGTTTTGTCGACGGGCCGAATCTGATCGTACTGGTAATTCTGGCGCAGATAGTCTGCCGCTTGTGCGAAATATTCTGCAGCAGCGGGGTTGTGCCCGGCGTGCAAGATTCCCGACTTCAAATCGCAATCGATGCCGTGCCGCGCGATACGATCCCGAACAATCTGTTTTGCTTCCTCAGCTAGATCCCAAAGCTGCCTTGCGACGGCAACTCCCAAGTGCTCCTCCAACCACGCCTGATCCTTACGTTGCCCACTACCCAATTGTCCACCGTTACGGCCCGACGCCCCCCACCCAATACGCTCGGCTTCCAGCAATACGACGTCGAAATCTCGCTCCGCCAAATGTAATGCGGCCGACAGTCCAGTGAACCCACCGCCGATGACACAAACATCGCAGCGTAAACTTTCTGTTAACGAACCCCAGTCTCGAGCACTGATCGCCGTCGCGGCATAATAGGAATCCGTGTGTTGCAGCATAGCGTTATGGCGCCTTACGTTTGCGGGCGGTGGGTAGGTGCAACGGAACCGCCCGGACCGATTACTATCCTCGCGACGACTCCGCGGTGGCCCGGGGAACTCTTCAATTTTCTCATATATTCAGTAGTTTAGGAGCGTAAATATAGTATGACTTGAGTTACGGGCAAAAATCGAGGCAAACTTATGCACCTATCTGCGGGCACGGTGCCGCCAAAAGGGGCGCAGTGTATCGCGTCTCCGCGACTTCGCCCCGTGGGACAGAATTCCGGATGTTGTGCTTACCGACAACGATTGAGGTGTATCAATGTTTGGACTCGCAAAGAAGACTAAGGCACCAGACTCCGAAGACCGCCTGGCCGGGCGCAATCAAACGATGCCCGTCGGTGCCGCCCATTACGTGAACGGTAATCCACTGCAGGCGCCGTTCCCGGAAAACATGCAGACTGCAATGTTCGGGATGGGTTGTTTTTGGGGCGCGGAACGCAAGTTTTGGGAAACCCCCGGGGTCTATTCGACGGCCGTTGGTTATGCCGGCGGGCAAGCGTCCAATCCAACCTATCAAGAAGTCTGCTCCGGGCGAACCGGTCACAGTGAAGTAGTCCTGGTGGTATTCGATCCAGCACAGGTTACCTATTCGGAATTGCTACGAATCTTTTGGGAATCTCATGACCCGACTCAAGGTATGCGCCAAGGCAACGACTTCGGCACGCAATACCGCTCCGGCATTTACACCGCTAACGCCCGGCAACACGCGGAAGCGATCGGCTCACGGGATACTTACCAAAAAATTCTTACGGCCGTAGGATTAAGCGCTATCACCACCGAAGTTATCGATGCACCTACGTTCTATTACGCGGAAGATTATCACCAACAATATCTCGCTAAAAACCCCGGCGGATATTGCGGTATCGGTGGCATCGGCGTGGCGTACCCGATGGAGTGAACGAGGCAACAGCCGGACCGGGATTGGCACAACGGATTATTTGCGATGACAGACTTAATTCGACTCGCCCAAGAGCTGCTGGAAGACGCAGACGTTGAAATCAACGGCCATCGTCCTTGGGATCTCCAAGTACATAACGATGCGCTGTTTAGACGCTTTTTTGCTCGGGGATCGCTGGCGCTGGGTGAGACCTATGTGGAGGGCTGGTGGGACGTATCCCGGCTGGACGAGTTTTTCGAACGCGTGCTGCGGGCCGGACTCGAAGACCGAATCAAGACGGTAAAAGGCTTGATTAAGCTAGCGCGAGCTCGTCTTCGCAATTTGCAGACTCCATCGCGGTCTTTCGAAGTTGGACTCCAACACTACGATATCGGCAACGACCTCTATGAACACATGCTGGATTCCTACATGTGTTACTCCTGTGGCTACTGGGAGAGCGCGCAAACATTGGAAGAGGCCCAACAGGCCAAGCTGGATTTGATCTGCCGCAAAATTGGGCTCGAGGCGGGGCACCGCGTGCTCGATATCGGCTGCGGGTGGGGCGGCTTCGCGAAGTTTGCGGCCGAGCACTATGACGGTGTGGAGGTGGTGGGTGTGACAATTTCGCGCGAGCAAGCGAGACTTGCCGTCGAGCGCTGTTCCGGTCTACCCATAGAAATTTACGTCGCAGATTACCGCAGTATCGATGAGAAATTCGACCGAATTGTTTCGGTCGGTATGTTTGAGCACGTCGGACGAAAAAATTTCGAGACGTACATGCGGGTAGCGCGCCGATGTTTAAAGGAGTCCGGGCTCCTTCTCTTGCACACGATAGGAAAGAATCGATCGAATACCGCTACAGATCCGTGGATCGACCACTATATTTTCCCAAATGGCGACCTGCCGACCCTGCAGCAAATAACCAAGGCGTGTGAATCACGATTCATAATTGAGGATGTGCATAATTTCGGCGCGTATTACGATCAAACGCTAATGGCGTGGTTCCACAACTTCGAGAATGCCTGGGATTCGCTCCGCGATGGGTACGACGATCGGTTTTATCGGATGTGGAAATATTACCTGCTGCTGTGCGCCGGCGCATTTCGCGCCCGCGACATGCAATTATGGCAAATTGTGCTATCCCCGAAGGGAGTAGTGGGCGGATACCACAGAGTAAGTTAAATCCGTCGTCGTTATTACCGATAGCGGTCAGATCGTCGACGGGATGTTGGCATTGTCGCTACGGCATCGGCCCCACCGCCAATTGCGGATCGATGCGCGTTTTGAACAGGTTGATTCGCCAATCGAGATGCGGGCCCGTGGCGCGTCCCGTCGCGCCGACCTCGGCGATCTCCTGGCCGCGCTCCACACGTTGGCCCTCGGTCACGAGTATTCGATGCAGGTGTAGAAATGCCGAGCTCAGTCCGTGACCGTGATCGATTATCAGGGTACCTCCCGAGAAATACATATCAGGGTGCACCAACGTCACGACACCGCCGGCCGGGGCAACCACCCTCGTGCCGATCGGCGCGGCCACGTCCACCCCGAAGTGCGGCTGGCGTGGCTCGCCATTTAATATCCTCTGGCTTCCGTACACACCGCTGATGCGGCCCACCAGCGGCCATCTGAATCCGGCCGCAAAATCCAGACGCGGATCGTCACGACTGCGCGCAGCCTTGACCAACTCGCGTTCGCGTTTAATGCGTGCCAAATGCTCCGCGCTGGGAGTCACTTTTTTGGGCGGTAACCCGTCTACTCGCTGAATATCGTATTGACGCTGCTGGATCGCGAGAGTGCGCTGCTCTTGAAATCCATCCGGATAGCTGATCGTGAGTTCGGCCGTAGGGGGCGCATCGCGGTCGAAACCAATCAGGAAAATTCCCGTCGGCGATACGCGTACCGAATGGCCGTCGACGCTGACTTCGGATCCGGCTGGCGCTTGACCCCTCAACAATCCACCTTGTCGAAATACACCGTCGAGAGCGAATTTTTCTTCTGCCTCCGCCGGCGACACCGAACTAGCCAGGCAAACCCAAACCAAAATCACGCTATGTTTCACCCATTGCGATAAGGGTCTTCGCATCGGAAGAAACCACTGGCCCGGCCCAAAATATCTGCCGCACAAGTTCCTGCTTCGTCTTAGGCCCATCGGGTGTACACCGATACTAGTATTCGACTGATAGATTCATGGACAATCTGTCATGCGTTGATCCAGTCATGATCTGCAACGGATCGGCATGTGGTTGTACTTTCACGAAACAAGAGTCGTCTCGATTTTAACTGCGAACCCATCACGTAGCGACGGGCCGGAACCGCCTCACTCGACATTGATGCATATCAATTCACCGTGTCCGGGCTAACTCTATGATATGTGGCCGTCGATTGATCCTGAGACTCTCGAACTGATCAGAGCTTCCTTAGCTTCAAATTGTGATTCATCAGCATCAGCAATTGAGGTACAAAGAAATGGCTAGAATTCCCATAACGCAGACGGTGTTGGGCAGCGCGATTGCCATGATCATTACCATATTACCGCTAACCGCTTGGACCCACCAAGGTGACTCGGGGCACGGCAGCATGAGTCGCGGCGCGTTCGGTTCCATGGAGTCTGGTCATCATGGCATGGGCACGGGAATGGGCATGCACCACGGTGGCTCAGGCATGGGCATGCACCACGGTGGCCCAGGAATGCGCTCGATGCCTGGCGGCCACATGATGCACCATTTTGATTTCGACGACGAACAGCGGAAAAAGATGAATTCCATTATGCATTCCGCGCAAAAGAAGCACTGGACTCTTATGGGTAGCGTAATCGACGAGAGGGCGAAACTGCGAGATCTTTACCTGGCGGATACTCCCGACGCTAAAGCCATCGGCGCCGTATATGGGCGACTATTCGATCTCCGCCGGCAAAAGATCGAGGTAGACATTGACGCCGATAATCAGCGCCGGGCGTTACTCAATGAAGAGCAACGCGAGCAATGGCGGCAATATCGGCGCCACGGCCCCGGCAGTATGCGGCACGGTGGAATGATGGGAGGCAGTCCATACCCCGGCATGGGTAACGGATTCGGCATGCTCGGCAGCGGCGCCGAGTAACATAGATTCTCGTTGTGCCACGATCCTCGAATTCACCGGCACCCATCGCGCGTGCGGTATCCGCGATGCCCGGCAACCTTTCGTTCTAACGGGCGCAACAGCCAGATTTGGAGACGACTGATGTACGGTTTCTTTACTAAGTTTCAAGGTAGTTTCGAACAGGCGTTGACGGAGGTTGCGACTCGCTTAGCCGAGGAAGGATTCGGTGTGCTTACCGAAATTAATGTTAAAACAACTCTAAAGACCAAACTCAATATCGATAAACGACCCTATACAATCCTGGGTGCTTGCAACCCGCAGCTCGCTAATCAAGCGCTAGAAGTTGATCCCGATATAGGGTTGCTCCTGCCATGCAATGTTATTGTGCGTGAAGAAGACGACGATAGTATCACCGTTGGATTTATGGATCCCGAAGCAGTTCTGGGGTCGGCCGATAATCCGGCGCTCGCAACTCTTGCGACGGATGTACAGACACGCCTGCGGCGAGTTTGCGAACGAATCGCCGGCCCCAGTAAAACAGCCTAGCGCCCTTGTTACCGGACTCCGCGGCGTTTTGGGCGAGCGGCTCGTTCACAAGGCGACCGGGTTGGGACTCGCGCCGACGCAATGGCACGATTTGCGCTCCGGATCGCGGGCCATGAAGCAAGCGTCGCTACGTCTACAGCGGCGTGCGATTCAATCGTAGCGCGTTAAAGACCACCGACACCGAGCTGAGGCTCATGGCTGCGGCGGCAATCATCGGACTCAACAAAATGCCAAACACCGGAAATAACACTCCGGCTGCAACGGGAACTCCGAGACTGTTATATAGAAATGCAAACAACAAGTTTTGACGAATATTGCGCATCGTGACCCGACTGAGGCGGCGTGCACGAATTATTCCCAAAAGATCACCTTTAACCAATGTCACGCCGGCACTTTCCATGGCAACGTCGGTACCGGTACCCATTGCGATGCCGACATTTGCCTGCGCCAAGGCGGGCGCATCGTTGATCCCGTCGCCGGCCATTCCGACTTTCTTTCCCATTCCCTGGAGTCGCTGAATTTGTGCGGCTTTTTGATCGGGCAGCACCCCGGCCACGACTTCGTCGATTCCGAGTTCGGCAGCTACGGCCCGTGCCGTGGTCTCGCTATCACCGGTCAACATTACTAAGTGCAGTCCTTCGTCCTGCAGGGCCTTGATCGCGGCCGCAGTGGTGGACTTGATTGGATCGGACACGCCAACGATACCGGCGGCACGGCCGGCGACCGCCACGAACATTGCGGTTTGACCCTGCGCACGGAGCATTTCCGCCTCTTCGATTAACCCGCCGAGATCGATACCGAACTCGTCCATGAGCCCGCGATTGCCTAGTGTGACCGCGTCGCCGTCTATTTCGCCGACTACCCCCATGCCGGTTTTCGAGTAAAAGCCCGCAACCTGCCCTAACTTCACACCACGAGTATTCGCCGCACCGACGATAGCGGCTGCTAGCGGGTGTTCGCTGCCACGTTCCAACGTCGCCGCCAGACGGAGTAGTTGCGATTCGTCGAATCCGGCCGCCGGCAGCAATGTGGTGAGTGCGGGTTTTCCTTCGGTCAAAGTCCCGGTTTTATCCACGACCAGAGTTTCGATATCTCGCAAAACTTCGATCGCCTCTGCATTCTTGAACAACACCCCGGCCGTAGCACCGCGCCCGGTTGCCACCATAATGGACATAGGTGTGGCTAAGCCGAGTGCGCATGGACACGCGATAATAAGTACCGCCACGGCATTTACCAACGCATATGCCATCGCTGGCGCCGGTCCCCAAATCGACCAGACGACAAATGTCGCGAGCGCCACTAGCACGACTATTGGAACGAAGTATCCGGCCACCGAATCGGCGAGTTTTTGGATCGGCGCCCGACTGCGCTGCGCATCGGCGACCATCTGCACGATTCGCGCCAGCAGAGTATCCGCGCCGACTCGGTGTGCCTCCACGATCAGCGATCCGGTTCCGTTTACGGTGGCGCCAATAATGTAATCACCGGGTCCTTTCTGCACGGGGATCGACTCCCCCGTAACCATAGATTCGTCGAGACTGGATACGCCCTCAATGACCTGCGCATCGACCGGCACCTTTTCCCCAGGACGTACCCGCAGCCGATCTGTTACCTGTACTCGGTCCAGTGCTACATCTTCCTCGGTGCCATCGGCGTTGATCCGCCGCGCTGTGTTCGGCGCCAAACCCAACAATGCTTTGATCGCGTTCCCGGTTTGACTGCGCGCCCGTAGCTCCAGAACCTGGCCCAATAACACCAGAGTGACAATGACTGCCGCGGCTTCAAAATACACACCCACCTGACCGTCGGTGCCGCGAAACGACTCTGGGAAAAGGTCTGGTACTAACGTCGCAACGAGACTGTACAAATACGCAACCCCAGTGCCGAGCGCGATCAGCGTGAACATATTCAGGTGGCGGTTCATGACCGATTGCCAGCCGCGCACAAAAAACGGCCAACCGCCCCATAACACTACGGGCGTCGCGAGCGCCCATTCCCAACGGCCCCAAATGCGTGCCGAGGCGATCTGCGCTAGCGGCTCACCCGGCAGTAATCCACCCATCGCGATTACGATCAATGGCAATGCGAGCGTCAGGCTAATCCAGAAGCGGCGAGTCATATCGCGTAGCTCCGGGTTTTCCGGTTCGGTTGCGCTGACCGTTACGGGTTCCAATGCCATGCCGCATTCTGGGCAGCCACCCGGCGCATCGCGTATCACCTTTGGGTGCATCGGGCAGATGTACTGCGTCGTGACAGCGGCGAGCGGCACCACGCTCGGCTCGAGCGCCATACCGCACTTCGAGCAAACGTCCGGTTTATCGCTTTCGATACCCGGACACATCGGGCAGATATACAAGCCGGGAGGGCCCTCCGCGACGGTCGGAGGCGGCCGCTTGCCCTGTCGGTACGCGTTGGGGTTCGCTATAAATTTACTCCGGCACCCTTCGCAACAAAAATAGTAGCTATCCCCGGCATGATCGGCGTAAGCGGCGGTCGCCGGGTCCACCGTCATTCCGCAAACCGGATCCGTCACGACGGATCCGCCATTCGGACTGTGACACTTAGGCATCAGTGGATCAGCTCAACCACGGCGGCGTACTGAGGAAGGGACGGTGTCATCGTCGCTGCGGTTTATCGCAGTCATGGCCAGCGGCATATCGCGGGCCAATGCGTCGATAATCGGGCAACCCGCAATTGGGCCGCTTCCTGAACACTCGGCCACGAGGCCATTTAGTACAGTTCGCATGCTTTCCAAATCGCGTATCTTGCCGCTGATTTCGGCGAGTTTCGATTCGGTGATGGCTTTCACGTCCGAGCGGTCGCGATGCGGATCGTCCTGCAATTCCAATAACTCGCGAATTTCCTTCAAATTAAAACCGAGCTGCTTGGCGCGGCAGATAAAGTTAATGCGATCCACGGCATCCTGGGTATATCGGCGGTATCCGGACGCGCTACGCGCGGGGGGCGGCAGTAGTCCTTGCCGTTCATAAAAACGGATCGCTTCCGCGCCGACCTTGCAAAGCCGGGCCAACTGGCCTCGAGTCAGGGTATTCATAGCCCAATGATAAACCCTGTTCTTAGGTACAAAGTCAAGCCAGCCGATCAACTTGTCGAAAAGACTAGGGAAAATGCGTCACAGAAGTGGCTGAATCGCTTCAATAACGGCGGGAGGGGCAATGATATCTGGATTGAGGATCGCTCCCTCGGAGCACACAACGCCTATCCGTTGCCCCTCATGGAGCGGGGGCAAGATCGAACTAGGCGCGGCTAGAGTCGCGCCCTGGCTCGACCCCGTGCCGTGGCACGAGTACCGCCACCGGGTGTGCCCGATCCGGGTCGGAGTCAAACCCAACCGTAATCTGACTGACTTCGTCCAGACGATCGCGCAGAGTCGATCCCGCCCGCAGCACGCATTTGAGCAATCCGCGGATCGATTCAATGCGCCGGATTTGGTCCCAGCTGTTCATAAAGTGTCCCAGCGTTACTTCGCAGATACATTTCAGTATAGCAATTACGAGGAAACTTGCCGCTAGCGGCGCCGACGGACGGGCGGATCAACAACAAACTGCAATGAGCTATGCGCAGTCTTCGATGAGGACGTTGCGCAACGCGCTTAGCGCCGGCTCCGTGATGAAGTATTTACCATCGATATAGGTTTGTTGGTCGTCGCTCCAGATCCAGTCGCGCGTGTGCCAATTGACGAGCCACGCGTCAGGATTACCGGTGGCGGTCCGCACTCGCAACAGGATCCACGCCAATTGGCGGTTGATATTTTCGACTTTCGAATGCCCGGTGGCATCGAGCAATTGCGCAAGATTCGCGTAACCGCGATCATCCTCAATATTATCCACAAATACCTTTAGCGCATTACACGCGGCCTCCGGCATACCATTAACTAATACCTCAGCCTCCTCTATAGTTAGTGGGTACGAGTCGAGTCCTTCCGGATCCCAATCCGAGTCGTCGTAGTATTTTCGCGTTTCCCGGAAATCGTTTTCCAGGACACTCATGAGCTCCCGTCGTGCGGCGGGGCTGAGTTGCTTAAGTTGTTCTTCATCTATTATAAATTGAGCCATGAGAATTCCCTCCTGCTACTAATCACATCGCGGGCCCACAGCTGAAATATCAGCACCGAAGCCGACCGAGGCCACCGTATCGATAGATGCAGGTATTTTGAAGCAATAGTCGAATGCGCCTCAAAGCGCGTTAAGACCCCAAAGACTACCACATTCGCGATATGATAGACGCCGGCCGCGCCCGCTTGATCAAGGACGTCAATTTACCCCGCGTTTTGCGACGACGGCTCCGTTAATTCAATCGGGCCTCCGGCTTCACGCCACGCCGAAAAACCACCGGCAATGTGGGCCACGTCCACGAATCCCATATCCATCAGTGTCTTCGTGGCCAACGTCGAGCGGCCACCGGTAGCGCAAAACAATAATAATTTCCTACCGGATACCATCGCCTCGTTGTGCATAGGTCCGTTCGGATCCGCAATAAACTCCAAAAATCCGCGCGGCACGTGAACGGCGCCGGGTATTACGCCGTTGTTCTGGCGCTCCGCGGTTTCGCGGACATCCACCAGCAACACACGTGGGTCGTCCACTTGCGTCAATGCGTCATGCACCGATACCGTATCGATAACCGCATTCGCTTCCGCTAACAGTTTCTTTAAATTATCCGGCATATTTTTGTATCCTCTTTAAGTGACTTATATTACCTTACGGCGAGTCGAATTAAGAATGACTGGTTGCCGATAATTCGACTAACCCACGCAGGGGGCTACGGTAGGTTGCGATTAATACTATCGTTACGCGGAAACGCCATCGCCGCCAGACTCGCCATACAGGAACGGTGGCATCGGACAATCCAGGCTGTCGGAAATAGCCCGCATAAGCTCCATTTCCTTCGGTACCACACGACCGTCAGCGGTCACACAGGCCAGGCACGCCTTAAGTAGTTTTGGCTTCGCCAACGGCTTAAGCAGCGCCAACTGATCAATCGCAATGTTTAGCCGACTTAACGTCATCGCATCGCGCGATTGGATCTCAATAAATTGCAAACCGGCTTCTTGCCTCGCCGCCGCGATTGCCGCCATCGTCGACTGCGAATCGCTGTGCCCAGCATGTGCTAGCGCCGAAAACAAAACTTCGCAGTGCTCTTGTACTTGGTCCAGGGTCGAATATTTAACCTTCCTCGGCTTAGGCTTAACAAACACCGCGTCAAGGTGACGTGTCAAGATTTTGTGTAATACCCACTCGAACAAATCAATCCTTGAATCCAGATTCATTAAAACGGCGAGGTTGTTCTTGAAGAGGTTATATTGTTCGGTCGACAATCCCTTTAACGCCGACAGACTAAGATCGACGATTGGCAGGCGACATATCGGATTCAGCGCATCAACTTGCGGCAGCAATTTTTTCGTTAGCTCAAATATGCCCAGCTCGCCGTGTTCCTGCAGATGCGCCAATTGACCCTCTCGGATCTGTGCTTTTGCATCGATAATCAAAGCATAAATGGCCGCCCTCGCACCGTACGGATCGCGCACTGATTCAAGGATTTCTAGCGGGATCTTCTCCAGCAGCGCTCGTGCATATTGCAGCTGTTGATCGCCCAGTTGCCCAACGTGATTGACGTTGTGTACGATCTCATCCAACACAGCGCTCGCGGCCAACATCTTTGCTAGGGTTTGTGCGCGCTTATCCTGTTCACCATCCTCGGGCTCATCAGTGAGCGGCGATGGGTCCGATACCAACGGATATCGCCCGTCCCATTGCGGGTCAATTCGCTTAATGCGCTCGCTCAGAGGCGGGTGTGTGGCAAACACGGACGACAAAAACCCTGACACTCCCAACGCAAAATAACTGTGACTGAATTCCGGCGCAGCGGGGCTGTGCAGTAACGAGCCCGTAGCGACCGCACCGATTTTTTTCAGTGCGCCTGCGATACCCTGTGGATTACGGGTAAATTGTATGGCTGAAGAGTCGGCGAGGTACTCACGCTGGCGGCTGACCGAGGCCTTAATAAGATTACCGAAAAACGTTCCCGCAAAGCCGACGACCATCAAACCGATAGCCAATATAAGCACGACACCCGCGCTATTGCCGCCACTGGAACTCCGTCGGCGGCCGGAATAGCGAACCGAGCGCAGCACATAATAACCGATCATCCCGATCAGTAAGATTCCGTGCAGCACACCGATAAGCCTGATGTTAAGACGCATATCGCCATTTAATATGTGGCTGAACTCGTGGGCGATGACGCCTTGCAGCTGCTCGCGATTCAGTTGCTCCAAGGTACCGCGGGTAAGACCGATCACCGCATCACTGGGCGTAAATCCAGCGGCGAATGCATTGATTCCGGATTCATCAGCCAACAAATAAACCGGTGGTACCGGCGTACCCGCCGCCAGTGCCATTTCCTCAACCACATTCAGCGCCCGCTTTAGCTGTAGCTCGTTGGTGTTCGGCGGAATAAGCCGGCCGCCCAGCGATTCTGCCACCACCCGGCCGCCGCCCGACAACAACATCGATTTGTACAGGCTCCCCACCAAAATCACCGCACTGACGGCGGCACCGATCAGGAAAAATCGTTGCCAGTCGAACTCTTGTCGCAATGCGCTAAGGGTAATCTCGTCACCAAACTGGAAATAACCAAATACAATCATCACCAACACATTGGTGGCGATGATCAACGATATAACCGCTAGCGCAAAGAAGAATACGAGCCAGGCGGTGGCCTTGCGGGCATCGTCCTGCGCCTTGTAGAAATCCATGCGGAGTTCGGTTAGAACGAA
>Ga0224512_10000824_pt1 | contig 31749 bp, 26 predicted proteins | sample SF_May12_sed_USG_4_FD_169103 | JGI IMG/M metagenome (GOLD analysis project Ga0224512, IMG submission 169103) | Sediment microbial communities from San Francisco Bay, California, United States - SF_May12_sed_USGS_13 | ecosystem: Environmental > Aquatic > Marine > Sediment | place: USA... | reverse complement strand
CTGCGCAGCCAATCCGGAGTTGCTGGTGATCGGACCTGATCTGCCCCGTGAAGTGGCCCGCTATGTGGTTGCGGACGTCGACCGGCGGTTCCGTGCGACGACAACGGTCGTCATGATGTCGGATCCGACTGTCGAAGTATCAATGGACTTGCTTCGCCTCGGTGCCCGCGAGGTTCTCGCCTCTGATCTTCCGCCATCCCAGCTCATGACGAAGCTCGAACCGATCTTCGAACTGGCTCGAGACCGTTACGCTTTGTCGTCGGAGGAGACACCAGCCCTGCGCCGTCGGGTCATCGCCGTGGTCAGCCCCAAGGGAGGGACGGGCAAGACCACGATTGCCACCAACCTCGCCATCGGCTTGGCCCGGCGCCTGCCGAAACAAGTGCTCCTGCTCGACCTCGACTTGCAGTTCGGCGATTGTGCCAGTGCTCTCGGCCTGAAGCCGGAACACTCGCTTTTCGATGCGATTCAGGCCACCAACCTCGAACGGAGCGCGCTCAAGGTCTTCCTGGCCTCACACGAATCGGGCCTGGTCATGCTTGCACCACCGGAGGATCTGGGCGTGGCGGACTCGATCGACAATGATGATCTCAAGTCAACGGTCTCGGCCTTGGCTGAGGAGTTCCCCTTCGTCGTCATCGACACCGGAGCCGGAATCGATGCGGCGACGCTGGTGGCTATGCAACTGGCCACCGATCTTCTGTTCGTCACAACAACCGATGTCCCTGCCATTCTCGCCATCCGGCGTCAGGTCGAGGTACTCGATCAGGTCGGATTCACGTCGCAGCGCCGCAGCCTGATTCTCAACCGCTCCAACGCCAAGGTAGGGCTCTCACAGGCCGACATCGAGGGCTCGATCGGTATGGAGATCAAGTTCGAGGTGCCGAGCAACCGGTTGATTCCGGTGTCCACGAACGAAGGCTCGCCCGCCATCGAGAAGGACAGCGGCAACATCGCCCGCAAATTCGAATCGATCGCCCTGTATTTCGCCCCTGAACAGGAAGAGAAGTCACGGTCCGTCTTCCGTGGCCTGATTGGAGATCGCTCATGAACATCGCAGACCTGCTGAACAACTCCGGCCAGCCGGAAAAGGCCAACGGCACAAGTCCACGCAACGGTAACGGCCAATCGGTGTCTGACATGACCGTCATTCCGACCCTGGAGGACACGTCGCCACGTTTTCATGATCCACTGTCGAGCCTGCGGTCACGGGCCCAGGAGGCACTCTTCAAGCGACTGGGGAGCCGCCTTTTCGATCCCAACCTGTCCGAGGATCAGCTGCGCGGCTACGTGGTCCGGGAATTGGACGAGATTCTTGCCGGCGAGGCAGGTCAGCTCGAGCCCAATGAGCGACACGGGCTGGTGGAGTCGATTCGCGCTGACGTCATGGGTCTCGGACCAATCGAGGCGCTGCTGGCCGACGCAAGTGTTACCGAAATCATGGTCAACGCAACCGACAACATTTTCGTTGAACGGGCGGGCAAGCTCTACATGACCGACAGCCGTTTCCTGACCGTGGCTCATCTCCGGCAGGTCATCGAGCGGATCGTGACCGCAGTCGGCCGCCGTATCGACGAGTCGTCGCCCTTGGTCGACGCCCGCCTTCCCGACGGCAGCCGTGTCAACGCTGTCATTCCACCGCTGTCGGTTGACGGCCCAATGCTCACGATCCGGAAGTTCGCCGCCGATCCCTATAAGGCCAACGACCTGATCAACTTCGGCACCATGAACCAGCAGGTGGCCGACTTTCTCGATATCTGCGTCCGAGGAAAGCGGAATATCTTGATCAGTGGTGGTACCGGCACCGGAAAAACCACTCTTCTCAACGTGGTGTCGTCCTACATCCCAACCGATGAGCGGATCATCACCATTGAGGACGCCGTCGAGCTCCAGCTTCACCAGCGTCACGTCATCCGACTGGAGTCCCGTCCGGCCAACGTCGAGGGTAAGGGCCAGATCGCAATCCGCGAACTCGTGCGGAACTCGCTGCGCATGCGTCCCGATCGGATCGTTGTCGGCGAGGTTCGCGGCGGCGAAGCCATTGACATGCTCCAGGCTATGAACACCGGCCACGAGGGTTCCCTATCGACCCTCCACGCCAATACCCCCCGCGACGCCATGGCACGTCTGGAGACGATGGTCATGATGGCCGGCCTCGACCTGCCGACCAAGGCCATCAGAGAACAGATCGCCTCGGCCCTCGACGTCGTCGTGCATCTGTCGCGGCTACGGGACGGGACCCGTCGCATCACCGAGATCGCCGAGGTGAACGGCATGGAGGGCGAAACCATCACCATGTCCACGATCTACAAGTTCGACTATGAGGCGGGCATGGACGAAAGCGGCCGTTACATCGGACAAATCCGTCCAACCGGGATCCGCCCGATGTTCTCTGACGAGCTGCGCCAGATGGGGATCCAGCTTCCCGAGGAGATGATTCGGATTGCGACCGATCCGATGTCACAGCTGGGAATCCGGTGACCATGAGGCGGCGGGCCTTTTTGTGGTCTTTGACCGTCGGGCTGATGACGTTGCTGATGGCACCCCTTCCAGCAGCGGCCCAGGGTGGTGATTCCGATGAGTCGGCTGTCGACGACGCCGCGCTGATTCAGATACTCGATGTCGCCGACGACGGGGAGACCGTTGTCATCGACGTCGCCGTTCCCAGTCGCGGCGACTCTCCGCTTCCCGACAAATCGGTGTTCGGTCTCGCGTACAATGGCGACTCCGTCGAGGATTTCCAGCTGAGCGGCGTTACAGGCGTTGTCGACGTCATCATGGTCCTCGACACCTCGGGCAGTATGATCCCGTCGGGCGCCATGACAGAGGCGAAGCGCGCCGCCAACGCCTTGGTCGATCGCCTGCCAGCCAACGCACGAGTCGGCGTGATCGGGTTTGGCGATACCGTCACGGTACTGAACGAGCCGACAGCCGATCACTCGGTCGCCCGGTCCAACATCAACAATCTGGCCGCCGGAGGCGATACGGCTTTATGGGACGGCCTGGTCGAGGCGTCCAAAATGGGAAGCAGCACGAGCGGTACGCTCCCGTATATCGTTGTTCTGTCCGACGGGGCCAACGATGGCGGCGTGGCAACCCAGCAGGATGCGATTGACGCTCTGGCGGAGGCGGGGTCTGCGCTGTATGCAGTCTTCATCGACAGCCCATCGGCCGATGGCACGGAGCTTCAGGCGGTGGTTGAGTCGGTCAACGGTATCTATGTCGCAGCCGACAGCGGCAATCTCCAGACCACCTACGAACGGATCGCCGATCGGCTGGCGGGTCGTTATCAGCTGACCTTCGCCCGCCCAAACCCAAGGACGGCGAGGGTCACGGTTTCAGTGGTCATCGACGATACGCTGGCCTTCGCCCAGGTGGTCCTCGACGGCGTTCAAGAAGCTGCGGTCACCGAGCCCGAGACGCCCGCCCGGGTCCTCAACGTCCCGGTCGAATCCCAACTCGGCGCTGTGCCGCCCCCGAATCCCGGAGTTCTAGGCCAGCCGCTCATGCTTCCGCTTGGTGCGCTGGCAATGTTTCTGGCCATGATCCTCATGGGAGCCTTGATCGTGAACCCAGCCGTCGATGTTCGGCTCGAGGCCGCAACTCGAGCCGATCAGGTTGCTGGGTTCAAGGGCAGGTTGTCGACGGCCGCCGACCAGCTTGTGGCCCGCCGAGACCAGGAGGGCGAGCTCAACAAGGCCCTCGACGCCGCCGGTCTCCACCTTCGACCAGGCGAATTCGTGTTGATCACGGCGGTTATCGTCGTGGTCCTCTCGCTCTTGGGCTGGTTGATCGGCGGATTGCTGCTCGGAACGGTAGTGGCCGGGCTGGCGTCCGCTGGTTGTCTCATGTATCTGAACCGTCGAGCGGAAAAGCAACGTGGTCTGTTCGCCGACCAGTTGACCGATACCCTCGGCGTGATGGGCGGCAGCCTGCGGGCCGGCCGTGGCCTGCCGCAAGCCATCGAACTCGTTTCAAAAGAGGCGCCTTCCCCGACCGCCGAGCAGTTCCGCCGGATCGCCTTCGAAGTTCAAGTCGGCCGAGATCTGACCCAGTCCATGATGTCTGTAGCGGAGCGCATGAAGAGCCAGGACTTTGAATGGGTGGCCCGAGCAGTTGCCATCAACCGCGAACTGGGCGGCGACCTGACAGAGCTCCTCGACACCATCGCCAATACCATCCGGGAAAGGCGACGGATCTCTCGAATGGTCAAAGCCATCTCGGCTGAAGGACGGGCGTCAGGATGGGTGCTGCTCGTCCTCCCGTTCTTCGTTTTCGCCTTTTCCCTCTGGCGAACACCCGACACGGCCAACCTGATGTTCACGACAAGTCTTGGTCGGGTCTTGGTCATCATCGCGCTGACGATGATGACAATCGGATACTTCTGGATCCGCAAGATCGTGAACTTCAAGTACTAGGCGGAAGGATAATCGCCATGCCAATGCTCGTATGGATAGCCGCAGCAATGTTGGCGAGCTCGCTCCCAATGGCCTGGTGGGCCGTCTCGGCCGACCGCCAACTAACACGTAGAGTCAGCCGGAACCTTGCCGACTACCAGCCGACGATGCGGGAGGCGGTCCTCGAGCGCTCGGCAACCGAGCGTTTCGTTCTTCCCCTGATGCGCTCCGTCGGCCAACGCCTCATGCGATTCACGCCAATCGGTTGGATCGACTCCAAGGCCACAACGCTGGCCAAAGCCGGATGGACTGGTCGAATCTCGCCGGAACAACTACTCGGAGCCAAACTCATTCTGCCGTTGGTCGTCGGTTCGGTTTTAGCCCTGCGTCTGATCGACAATTTAACAATCGGCTCGCTGCTGACAACCATGGCGTGTATGCTGGCCGCCTTTCTGATACCCGATCTCCTGGTTCAAACAAAAGCCGATCGGCGAGCCGAGGAAATCACTATCCTCCTTCCCGACGTGCTCGATCAAATAACCATTTCTGTCGAAGCCGGGCTCGGCTTCGAGGCGGCCATCGATCGTCTCGTGGCCAGTGAAAAACATGCGCTGGCCGTCGAGTTCGGACGCATGATCCAAGACATCCGCATGGGCACCAGCCGAGCCAATGCCATGGAACGGATGGCCGACCGTTCCCAAGTCGAAGATCTGCGCTCCGTCATGCTGAACCTTCGCCAGGCCGAAATGCTCGGCGTGCCGCTGGCTCGTTCGCTGCGAGCCGTGTCGGCGGATATGCGTGAGAAGCGCCGTTTCCGGGCCGAGGAGCGAGCCAACCGTCTGCCGATCAAGATGATGTTCCCGCTCGGACTCTGTATCTTGCCGACGCTGTTCATCGCCATCCTTGGACCGGCAGTCATCTCGCTGATCGAGATATTCGGATGACCGAGGTCAGTAGCAGAGAAGGTTGGGACGGCCGTTCCACCGCGCTCAACATGGTCCACGATCAAGGCCACCGGGTTTCCACCCTGATCGGTCAACTGCGGGAGAAGACGTTCCGAACGTCCGGTGTTCCACCGGCCCGGACCGGGTTCGAGCCACTCGATTCAGTGCTCGACGGAGGATTCCTTCCCGGTGAGGTGATCCTGCTTGGCGGGCAACCCGGTGCGGGCAAGACCATTTGCGCACTGCAATGGGCGCGCAATCTGGCCGTCAGCGGCCGCAACGTGACCTTCGCCTGCTTCGAACACGATGAGGCCACCTTGATGTACCGGCTGATGGTGCAGGAGATGGCCGGGCTCACAGCCCAAACCGACGCCACGATGCGCATTCAGGCTCGCGCCATTATCCGCGATCTGATGCTTGGGCTTGTCGACCTCGACCGGGCGATGGCGGCATCGCCGCTGGTCGCGCGCACTTTGGAGCAGATCGAGGGCTACTCATCTCGGCTCCAACTGCTACGGGCCTCAACTCAACGTACGACGCCGGAGGCGCTCGAGATGACCGCTGTGCCGCACCTCGAGCCGGGCAGCGTGCTTGTCGTCGACTACCTACAGAAGCTCCCTGTTCCGGATGTACCCAACATCGAGGAGCGTGTCTATCATGCTGTCGAGATCCTCAAGGAGATGGCCATTCGAAACCAGGTGGCGGTTTTGGCCCTGTCAGCGGCCTCCGCCTCGGGCATCGGCGTCGACAGGCTACGAATGGAACACTTGCGAGGCTCAGACGCACTCGGCCACGAATGTGATGTGGCGATCGTACTCAACAACAAGGCAACCGCTACCTCCGACCGGCATCTCAAGTTCGATCTCACGCAGCTCGACGAGGCCCGACGCAGGGTCGTATTCTCCATCGAGAAGAACCGTCGCGGTGAGGTAGACGTGCACCTCGACTTCCAGAAAGATTTCGCCAACTTCCGTTTCAATCCCAACGGCACCTTCATGAGCGAGGCTCTCGAAGGAGACTAGGTGAGTCAGGCCGGACACCGTGGATAGCCGCCGACAGCGTGCGGGACACCTGTTGTCAACAGCGGCCCTGTGCCTGGCCTACATCCTGTTCGCTCACGCTCATGTAGCTGCGCTGGCCTCCGAAGGGCTCCGACTCAGTTCTACCCTGCTCGTGGTGTTCGAGTCGATGATGGTGATCCTGGTGTTCTTCCGGCGACCACCCTTTGCCCGCGATAATTCGCCGTCGGCCGTAACAGTTGCCCTTGCCGGAAGCTTGCTCCCGCTTGCTTTGCGACCAACGGCGGGGGCGGAGGATGTATTCCTCGGCCAGGGAGTTCTCATCATCGGGCTTCTCGGCCAGATCGGATCGTCACTCTCGATTCGGCGCTCCTTCGGTCTGATCGCCGCCAATCGGGGAGTGCAAACCAACGGCTTCTATCGTCTCGTCCGGCACCCCTTCTACCTCTCTTATCTCCTTGTCCAGCTGGGCTACGTCATCAACAATCCGTCGACAATCAACATCGCGGTATTCGCAGTCGCGACCGCATTTCAGCTGGCCCGCATCTGGTTCGAGGAGCGACTACTCATGCACGACAACTCGTATCGCCAGTACAGTCGCCGGGTGCGCTGGCACCTGCTGCCCGGGATCTGGTGACCATTGGCCGCTTGCGTCCAACAGCCGCTCACATCAGATCCTCCAAGTCGGCAACCCGCTGCTCCAGCGCTGCAATCCGCTCGGTCAATTCACGAACAGCGTCGAGCGGGTCCGTCGAGGCTCTGGCATCGACCGTCGGCGACGATACGGTCGGCTCGCCATCGGAAGACGAAAAAGCCGGCGCACCCGGAGTTTCCGGTTTCGGTGGTGGGTTGACTGCAGACAAGCCAGTCACTGGCTCTTCTGCCTGCCTGACCGATCCCGGAACCGGCCCCCCGGCGCCAACACCACCGTCGAGCAGCTGGATCCAGCGGTCCTGCGACTGACCAGATGCCCGGCCGACGTTGCGCACCAAGGGCGCCTCCCGACCGGCCAGCCCGGCGAGCACATCCTCCACGGCGGCGAACGCCTCGTCGCGGTCGTCCGGAAACACGGCATAGCGCTCGGTACGAGTACACAACTCCCCCGCCGACTGCGGTCCACGCAGCGCCAACACCGCCAGGACCGCCTGCTCGGCCTCGGTCACATCGAGGCGTTCGTCCATCACGTGCTTGTGTTTGAACGCCCGGTTGCCGACGCCCCGCACCGATCGAGCCCACCCGCCGTCACGGAGGCTCAGCATCGTGCGGTCGACCAGCTGTGAAGAGTAGTCGACGACCGGATCGCGGCTCGTCTTCTGGTTGCAGGCGTTGGTGAGCGAGTTGGTGGTGAGTGGGTACTGGTCCGGGGTGGTGAACGACTTCTCCACCAGACAGGCCAGCACCCGCAGCTCCTCGGCGGTCAGCTCCTGTTCCATGGCTCGCGATGCTAGCCCACCGCGACTACTCCGGTAATCCGTGTGATCTCTTGCACCCGACCGGGTGCGGTTCGATCACACTCAACGGATGCCGAGCTGCGTGTCGGCCCCCTGCGGCCGACCGTCGGCCAAGCGCAGCAGTGCAGAGGCCGCCGTCGACACCGGTTCCAGTGTGCGGGTGATCAACAGGTCGGTGTCGAGCTTGCCGTCGGTGAAGCTGGGACCGAACGGCCCCCAACACGCTCCGTCGACCGAGAACGTCAGTTCCGCCGGGAACTCGTGGAACGCCAGGTGGGTCCCCATGTCCTCCTCAGCGGCCCGACCTCGATGGATGACGGGGTGGACGATGTGGTCGTCGTCGGTGATCCCCCAGCTGCGGTGCAAGGCGCACAGTTCGTTGTGCTGGTCGGCGTTGAGCCGCCCGTCCTCCACGGTGGTGGCGATGCGGACCTTCACGCCGGCGTCGACGAGGCGGGGCACGAGGTCGACGACCTTGTTGAAGTTCTCCTCCCTGCGCATCTCGTCGTTGAGATCCGGCTCGGCGGCGTCGAGCGAGATCTGGATGGCCACGTCATGGCCGGCCAGCTCGGTCGCCCGGGTGAACCGCCGGGGGCCGAACACGGTGCCGTTGGAGATGACGATCGTGGGGCCGAGCGCCGAGAGATCCTTCAGCAGATCGACCATGTAGGGCAGCAGGAAGGGCTCACCACCGGTGATGCCGAAGTCGGTGTAGCCGAGCTCGGAGGCCTCGGCGGCCGGACGCAGAATCTGCTCGGGGTCCATGGCCCGCTTGGCCACGGTCGGCGACGACTCGGTGAAGCAGTAGGTGCAGGCCAGGTTGCAGTGGTAGTTCGAGTAGAACCACACCCGACCGGGGATGGTGCCCGATGCGATCGCCTCGGCGACCGGATGGAGGGTGGGTGTAGGCGCAATGTCAGGGGCAGGGGCGGTGTCAGGGACAGGGGCAACGGCAGTGGCGGTCATGATGCGACTCCGATCGAGACGTGAGTTCCGGGGTTGTAGCTTTCGTAGCCCCGCATGGCCAGGGCGGTGAGGGTTTCATCCAACGTGGGCAGTTGCAGCCCGGTGGCCAGTCGATTGAGGAGGATCGTTGCGCCGACGGTGACCGTCAGCTCGACCAGGCGGTGGTCGCCGAGCTGCTGTCTGGCCTCGGCGCTCGTGACCGGGTCGATGGCACCGGTGCCGGTGGAGACGGCGTCGACCCAGTGGATCAGGGCCGCCTCGACCGGGTCGGTGAACACATCGTCGGTGGGGTCAGGGCACTCCCGCAGGGCTCGGACCTCCCGCCCCGTCAACCCGCTCTCGAAGGCGACGACGGTGTGGGCGTCGACACAGAATCGGCAGGCCAGGTTGGCCGATGTCCGGAGAATGGCGATCTCCTTGTGGCGGAACGAGACCGCGGAGGGCCCGAGCGCGGCGCCCACAAACGGCAGTGTGGCCTCGCACAACTCGGGCACCTGGGCCAGGGCGCCGACCAGCGGACCGGGATCGCCGTCGGTGTACAGATCCCGAAGAAGAAGTGGACTGGAGGAGGCATCGATGAGGTCGATCAGTGGCATGTGGGTCTCCTTGGCAGATTTTCGTACTGTCCACGGTAAAAAAAACCGGTCGCCGGGGTCTTGGCGGAATTGTGGAGAGTTCTTGGAGACCGGCATGCCGCTGGTTCACTCTTGTTGTCATTGAGTGTCGTTGCTTCTTGACACGACTGGGAACAGATCGACTAGAGTCAGATCGGTCAAAGGCGGGGCGTTCTAGAAAACTCAAGAAAGTGAGATGGTTACTCATGTACACCAAGCTGCGGCTCTCTCTCGGAGCCGCTCTCGTGCTGTGCCTGGGGGTGGTCGGCGTACCCACCCTCGCCGGCGCCGCCTCGCCGTCCTGCGACACCAGAGTCAACAACACCGTCCAGAAGCTCGTCGAGTGCGTCACCCTCGAAGGCGTTCGCGAACACCAGGCGGCCTTCCAGGCCGCAGCCGACGCCAACGGCGGCACCCGTGCCGCCGGCACCCCCGGCTATGACGCCACCGTCGACTACGTCGTCGGAGTCCTCGAGGACTCCGGCTACGACGTCGAACTCAACGGCTTCCCCTTCACCTTCACCGCCCTCGGCGAGCTGGAGCAGCTGACCCCGGTCTCAGCCACCTACGAAACCGGATCGTTCAGCGGTTCCGGAACCGGCGAGGTGATCGGCAACGTCATCCCGGTCGATTTGTCCATCGCCGACCCGACGCTGTCGACCAGCGGCTGCGAGGCCACCGACTTCGCCGGCCTCGACTTCTCCGGCCCCAGCGACATCGCCCTCGTCCAGCGTGGTTTCTGCTTCTTCGCCGTCAAGGCCACCCTTGCCGAGGCGGCCGGAGCCGAAGCCATCATCATCTTCAACCAGGGCACCCCTGGTCGCGAGGGTCCGGTCAGCGGCAACGCCACGGCCTTGCCCGACGGCACACCGTCGAACATCAGCATTCCGATGGTCGGCGCCGGTTTCAACGAAGGCATCGCCCTGTCGGCCTCCGGTTCGACCGCACGGGTCAAGATCGATCCTGCCGTGGAGACAACCCAGTTCAACATCATCGCGGAGCTGCCCGGTAAGAACGACGACAACGTCGTGATGGCCGGTGCGCACCTCGACTCGGTCCAGCAGGGCCCCGGCGTCCAGGACAACGGCACCGGTAGCGCCGCCATTCTCGAGACCGCCGTGCAGATGGCCAAGGTCAAGCCCCGCAACACGGTGCGGTTCGCCTGGTGGGGCGCTGAGGAAGCCGGACTGGTCGGCTCCACCCAGTACGTGGCCGGCCTCAGCCAGGAGGAGCTCGACGACATCGCCCTCTACCTGAACTTCGATATGATCGGCTCGCCGAACTTCGTCTACTTCATCTACGACGGTGACGACTCCGACGTCGTCGGCGCCGGGCCCGGCCCTGCCGGTTCGGCCGAGATCGAGAAGTTCTTCGAGGGCTTCTACGAAGCCCGTGATCTTCCGTATCAGGGCACCGACTTCTCGGGCCGCTCCGACTACGGTCCGTTCATCGCTGAGGGCATCCCGGCCGGTGGCCTCTTCACCGGCGCCGAGGGGGTCAAGACCGATGAGCAGGCCGCCATCTGGGGCGGTACCGCCGGTGACCAGTACGACCCGTGCTATCACCTGGCCTGCGACACGTTCGACAACATCAGCCTCGAGGCGCTCGATGTCAACTCCGACGCCGTCGCCGCCTCAACGCTCAACTACGCCATGAACACCTCCGACATCAACGCAAAGCGTGGCAAGGGCAACTTCAAACTCCAGAACCGTGACTACGGCGAGGGCCAGCACATGCACGCCCACGACATGATGGAGTAACCTTCGCGGGAACCTGACTCATGAGTCACGCAACGGCCGCCCTCGGATTCGGGGACGGCCGTTGCGCGTCGTTCTGGGGGCGCCCCAACGCAGATTGGGGGAAAGACCGGACGCGCAGTGCAACCCCGGCGATCGATCATGAAACCATGAGCCACATCGCCCCGAACACTCCGCCCTTCGCTCCGGCCCCTACCGCCGATCCCAGGATCGAATCGTGGGCCGACCGCCACCCCGTTCTCCTTATGGCTGCATCCCTGGGCATCGGACTCATCGCAGCGGCGGTGATCGGCACGTCGGTCGGGATGCTCGTCTACTCCGGTTCAGCCGCCGGCTGCAACACCGACGGCTGGTGCGAGCTCGGAGCCGCGATCTACGGACTCCTGGCCGGCTGCCTGGCCGCCGTCGTCGCCCACATCGTGGCCGGGGTGGTCTTCATCCGACGAAATCGTCCGCCAGGTCAGCGGACCCTTCCCGTCGTGTCGCACATCGGTATCCCGGTCATGCTGTTCGGGTTCCTACTCGCACTGTCGGGGCACTGATCCGTCCCGGACGTCAGAACATATCGCTTGCAATCCCTGGCCTGATGTAATATTCTGTGAAATCTAACATTCATTAACGCAACGGTGTGGGGGACTCGGCCACCGGTTGTGCAAGGGGGAATCTCAACAGTGACGTGCACAGGCAGCCGTGATCACTTTGCGGCGTTGACCGGATTGCGAAATCGGTGAGCAAGGACCAGCAGCCGATCCTCGCGCTGCGGAGCATCTCCAAGCGATTCGGCGCAACGCAGGCACTGGCCGACGTCGAACTCAATCTGTTTCCAGGTGAGGTTCATGCGCTCGTCGGCGAGAACGGGGCCGGCAAGTCGACACTGATCAAGATCGCCACCGGAATCCACCAGCCCGACACCGGAACGATGGAGCTGGCAGGCGAGCCGTTCCATCCCGGCGATCCGGCGGCCGCCCAACGACAGGGCGTGGCCGCCATCTACCAGGAGCCCTCGATCTTTCCCGACCTCAGCGTGGCCGAGAACATCTTCATCGGCCACCAGGATCGAGGTCTGCTCGTCGACCGGAAGGCCATGGAGCGCGACGCAGCGACCGTGCTGGGAAGCCTCGATATGGACCTGAACCCGTCGCAGCCGGCCGGGATCCTGACCGTGGCCGGGCAGCAGGCCGTCGAGATCGCCAAAGCCATCTCCCTCGACGTTCGGATCCTGATCATGGACGAACCGACAGCCGCCCTCTCCGCCCACGAGGTCAAGCAGCTGTTCCGCCAGGTGCAACGGCTCCGCGAGCTCGGGGTGGCGGTGCTGTTCATCAGCCATCGGCTCGACGAGGTGTTCGAGATCGCCGATCGGGTCTCCATCTTCCGCGACGGCCGGCACATTTCATCCCGGCCGATAAGCGAGGTGACGGAGGAGCTGATGGTTCGGGAAATGGTCGGGCGTGACCCCTCCGAGTTCTTCGTCCGCACCCGGACCGAGCCGGGCGACGTGGTGCTGTCGGTCGACGGTCTCGGGCGCCGCGGCGTTTTCCGGGACGTGAGCTTCGAGGTCAGGCGGGGCGAGGTACTCGGATTCGCGGGCCTTGTCGGCGCCGGGCGGACCGACATCGCACTGGCACTCTTCGGTGTGGCGCCGGCCGACGAGGGCACCATCACCGTCAACGGCACGCCGGTCACCATCGGCTCCCCAACCGACGCCCTCCGTCACGGCATCGCCTATCTCAGCGAGGATCGTCGCAAACTCGGGCTGTCGATGACCCAGTCGGTGACGACCAACATCACGCTCGCCACCCTCGATCGCTACACCTCCCCGCTCGGCCTCGTCGACCGATCGGCCGAAGCGGCCGATGCCGCCGCCCTCCGGGACCGCCTCGGCATCGTCACCGCCAGCCTTGACAGCCCCGTCGAGCACCTGTCCGGCGGCAACCAGCAGAAGACGATGCTCGGCAAATGGCTCAACGCCGAACCGCAGATCCTCATTCTCGACGAGCCGACCCGCGGCATCGACGTCGGCGCAAAGGCCGAAGTGCACCGGTTCGTCGACGAGCTGGCCCGGTCCGGCATGGCGATCATCATGATCTCGTCCGACCTGCCGGAGGTCCTGGCGATGAGCGACCGCATCGCCATCATGCGAGAGGGCCGGCTCGAGGGCATCCGATCCGGTGACGACGCCAATCAGGAGACGGTCATGGCGATGGCGGTGGGAGTGGCATGAACCTCTCGCTCCGACCCGACCGAATCAAGGAGCTGACGCTACTCGGCCTGATCGCCCTGGCGGTCATCATTTTCGGGCTGGTCATCGACGGCTACTTCAGCGGACGGTTCTTCAACCGGGTCAGCACCAGCGTGGTCGTCGTCGTGATCCTGGCCGCAGCGCAGGCGCTGGTCGTGATCAGCCGGAACGTCGATCTGTCCGTCGGCAGCATCGTGGGGGTCGCCGCCTATCTCACCGCCGACTTCCTGCAGAACAACACCGGGGCCAGCCCCGTGGTTGCCGTGCTGATCGCAGTGGCCGTCGGCGCTGTGCTGGGTGCCTTCAACGGGCTCCTGGTGGCCTATGGCGGTGTCCCGGCGATCATCGTCACGCTCGGGACGCTCGCCCTGTTCAGAACCCTGGTCAGCCTCTACTCAGGCGGGGAGAACGTCACCGCCGACGCGCTGCCCGACTGGGTCATCGAGTTGAACGCTTCCACCATCGTGAGCGGCGGGGGATTCGATCTCCGGACCACCTTTGCGGTGGCGATCGTGGTCGTCCTCGCTTTGCAGTGGATCCTGGCCCGATTGCGTTGGGGGCGACGGCTGTATGCCATCGGGTCCAACCCCGATGCCGCCGCTCAGGCCGGGATACCGGCGAAACGACTGGTGCTGTGGTCGTTCATGGGTTCGGGAGCGCTGGCCGGGCTGGCCGGATTCATGTTCATGGTCCGGGTCGGCACGATCAGCGCCACCGCAGGCAGCGGCCTCGAACTGGAATCGGTGGCGGCTGCCGTGGTCGGCGGGGTCAGCATCCTCGGTGGCAGTGGAACGGTCCTCGGTGCATTTCTGGGCGCGGTGCTCATCGACACGCTGCGCCTCAGTCTCGTTCGGGTGCCGCAGGTCAGCGAGTTCTGGCGCGATGCGGTCCTCGGTGTCCTGGTGCTGGCCTCGGTGATCGCCGATGGTCTCCTCAATCGGCGCCTGTCGCGGCGCGTGGCCGAGCGAGGAGCAGTCAACGCCGCCGAGCCCGCAGGAGGTACCGCCGGCGACACCACGCCGGACGGTGTGCAACATCCACTGGCGGCGCGGGAGGGATCGATCAATGCGTGAATCACAACCTGAGTCATCACCTGAGTCACTGCCCGAATCACTGCGTGCGTGGGCCCGTTCCCATCGGTGGGAGACGCTGTTGGCGGGGATCCTCGTCGTCACCATCGTCGCCAACAGCGCATTGTCACCCCACTACCTCGGCGTCGGCAACATCGTCAATCTGTTCTGGCTCTCGATCGAGAAGATCATCGTCGCCGTCATCATGGCCTTCGTAATCATCAACGGCGAGATCGATCTCTCGGTGGCGTCGGTCATGGGATTCTCAGCTGCCGTGCTGGCGACGCTACACGACAGCACCGGTGTCCCCTTCGTGCTCGCCATCGTCATCGCGCTGGCCGCAGGGGCGCTCGCGGGGCTCGTGCAGGGTCTGGTGGTGGCCAAGCTCAAACTGCCGTCACTCGTCGTCACGCTCGCCGGCCTCATCGGTTTCCGCGGCGCAGCCCGGGTGCTGCTGGAAGACCGTTCGATCGGAGAGTTTCCCGGCTGGTTCGACCGCCTCGGCCAGCGGGCGCTGGTCGGACCGTTTCCTCTCGCCATCATCATCTTCCTGGTCGGCCTCCTCGTGGCCTGGTTCGTGCTCGACCGGACGGCGTTCGGACGCAAGGTCTACGTTGTCGGCAACAACGCCGAGGCGGCTCGCTACTCCGGCATCGCCGTCGAGCGGGTCAAGATCCAGCTGTTCGTGATGTCGGGCCTCGCATCGGCGTTCGCCGGTGTGCTGTTCGCGGCTCGACTCGGCTCGGTGCGCGGCAGCCTCGCCGAGTTCTTCGAACTCGACATCATCACGATGGTGCTGCTCGGTGGCGTCTCGATCTTCGGTGGTTCCGGCACCATGCTCGGCGTCGCGCTGGCGATGTTCACCGTGCTCAACATCCGCAACGGGCTGGGTCTGGCCAACGTCGACGGCATCATCCAGACCGGGGTGGTCGGCCTCCTGCTGATCGGGTCCGTGCTGGCCCCGAATCTCGTCGGGAAGCTTCAGGGCCGGCTGCCGGGGTGGCGAGAGCCGACCACCGCAGCCGATGGCGCACGAGCAATCCAGAGTTCATGAAAGGCGGGAGGTACCACCGATTACGACATGCCAGACACGAACTTCCGGCCGTTTGGAGCCGGAAATGAATACAGCGAAACCACTACCAAATCTTCAATACAGCGAAACCACTACCAAATCTTCGAGGAGAGCAATGAAAAGAAAAGCAGTGAAGAAGCATCCATGGATCAAGCTGTTGGCGCTCCTGGCGACGTTCGCGCTGCTGGCCGCCGCCTGCGGCGATTCCGGCGACGAAGCCACCGACACCACAGAGGACACCGCCACCGACACCACCGAGGCGACGGACGACACGACCGAGGAGACCACCGACACCACCGAGGCAATGGACGACGCCGGGTCCGACGACACCGCGGCCGCGGGCGACGTCGTGACGATCACCGGAACCGAGTCAATCAGCTCGACCTTCCTGCCGAAGTGCACCAACATCGCCGTCTTCCCCCAGGCCAACGACGGCGCCATCGAAGCCGCAGGCGAGCTGGGCTCCGAGGAGGCCGCCTTCGTCGGCCCGGCCGACTGTGGGGACGCCACCGGCCAGATCGAGTTCATGACCAACGCCGTGACCCAGGGGGTCCAGGCGATCATGGTGTCGAACAACGCCGGGGACGAACTGGCCCCGTCGGCCCAGGCCGCAGCCGATGCCGGAATCCCGGTGGTGAGCTGGGATTCGCCGATCCCGTCGGCTGAAGGCGAGAGCGTCTTCGTCGCCCAGGTCGACTTCGACGAGACCGGTCAGGTCATGGCCGACATGGCCCGCAACATCCTCGGCGACGACGGCGGCCAGTTTGCCATCCTGTCGGCCACCCCCGAGGCGGCCAACCAGAACGCGTGGATCGCGGCCATGGAGGAGGTCCTCGCCGGCGCCGACTACGCCAACCTCGAACTCGTCGACACCGTGTACGGCAATGACGTGGCCGAGGACTCATTGAACCAGGCGCTGGCTCTCGTCGACTCCCATCCGGACCTGGAGTTGATCATGGCTCCGACGACGGTCGGCATCGTGGCCGCAGCGCAGGCCATGACCCAGGAGGGACTGTGCGACCAGGTCAAGGTGTCCGGTCTCGGACTTCCCGACGAGATGCGCGACTACACGCTGAGCGGCTGTGCACCGGAGTTCGCCCTCTGGAGCTTCCAGGACCTCGGCTACCTCGCCTACTACGTCGCCTACGGTCTGGCCACGGGCCAGATCGAGGCGGTCGAGGGCCAGTCGTTCGTGGCGGGCCGTATGGGTGAATACACCATCGAAGCCGACCCGACCCGCGACGCCGGTCTTCGGGTTCTGATGGGACCGTTCAGCGTCTACGACGAATCCAACGTCGGCTAGCAACTCAACCCCTCCCCCGAACTTTGTGCGCTCACCGACCCGTTTCCGGGTCGGCTGAGGTACAAAGTTCGGGGGGATGCCAGGACCTTCTATCTGGAGACATTCGACAACGTGACCAGCGAGCAAATCCCCCCAGCCGCAAAGGAACTGATCGAACGCTCGAACCGGCTGGGCGCCGATCGGCGTAACACCAACTACGGCGGCGGCAACACATCGGCCAAAGGAAAATCGACCGACCCCGTGACCGCCGAGGAGGTGGAGCTGATGTGGGTCAAGGGCTCGGGCGGTGACCTCGGCACGCTGACGGCGTCGGGGATCGCCGCGCTTCGGCTCGACCGGATCCGGGCCCTGCAGAACGTCTATCGAGGCCCCGACCACGAGGACGAGATGCACCAGATGCTCGACCACTGCCTGTTCGGCACCGACAACGCCGCGCCCAGCATCGACACGTCGATGCACGGGCTGCTCGATTGCGCCCATGTCGATCACCTCCACCCCGACTCGGTGATCGCCCTCGCCGCCTCGGTCGACGGAGAGCGGTTGACACGGGAGTGCTACGGCGACGAGATGCTCTGGATCGAGTGGCGACGCCCGGGCTTCGAGTTGGCAACGCGGATGGAGAGGCTACGAGCCGACCATCCGGAGGCCTACGGTGTGGTGATGGGCGGTCACGGCCTCACCACCTGGGGGGCGACGTCGGCCGAGTGTGAACAGAGGTCACTCGACGCAATCGCCAAGGCGGCCGAGTTCATCGAACGTACCGGTTCACACGAGCCACTCGGCACGATGCGCGCCGGATTCGAGCCGTTGCCGGCCGAGGAGCGGGCCCGGCGGGCGGCGTCGCTCGCTCCCGTCCTTCGGGGTCTGGCCTCGACCGACTCGCCGGTCATCGGACGTTGGTTCGACGACGACCTCGTCGTGGACTTCATCGGCCGGGAGGCCGCACCGCGGGTGGTCCCGCTCGGCACGTCCTGCCCCGATCATCTGATCCGCACCAAGGTCCGGCCCCTACTCCTCGACCTTCCCACCACGGCGTCGCACGACCAACAGGTGGCACGACTCCAGCAGCTCCACGCCGAGTACCGCAACGAGTACCGCCGCTACTACGAACGCCACGCCGATGCCGGCAGCCCACCGATGCGAGGCTCCGACCCGGCCATCTTCCTCATTCCCGGCGTGGGGATGTTCAGCTTCGGCGGCGACAACCAGACGGCCCGGGTGGCCGGCGAGTTCTACATCAACGCCATCAACGTGATCCGCGGCGCCGAAGCCATCTCCACCTACGACCCGGTGTCGGAGACGGAGAAGTTCCGGGTCGAGTACTGGATGCTCGAGGAGATGAAGCTGCGTCGCCGGCCGAAACCCAAGCCCCTGACCGGCAAGGTGTCCCTGGTGACCGGGGCCGGGTCGGGCATCGGGCGGGCCATCGCCGCCCGCCTGGCCGACGAGGGCTCGGTCGTCGTCATCACCGACGTTCACCTCGACACCGCCGAGGAGACCGCGGCCTTGATCGCCGGCACCGGACCCAACGCGTCCGATCGGGCGATCGCCGTGGCGGCCGACGTCACCGACGAGGACCGGATCGGCGCCGCGTTCGACGCCGCCGTCCGACACTTCGGCGGGGTCGACATCGTCGTCAACAACGCCGGCCTGTCGCTCTCCAGATCACTGACCGAGACCACGGTCGCCGAGTGGGATCTGCAGCACCAGGTCATGGCCCGAGGCTCCTTCCTCGTCACCCGGGCGGCCGCCGAGGTGATGCGCGCCCAGGGCCGGGGAGGCGACATCGTCTACATCGTGTCGAAGAACGCCATCGCCGCCGGACCCGACAACGTGGCCTACAGCTCGGCCAAGGCCAGCCAAGCCCACCAGGTGCGGCTGCTGGCCGCCGAACTCGGCGCCGACGGCATCAGGGTCAACGGCGTCAACCCCGACGGCGTGGTCCAGGGCTCGGGCATCTTCGCCGGAGGCTGGGGCGCGGAGCGGGCCAGGGTCTACGGCGTGCCCGAGGACAAGTTGGGCGAATACTACGCGGGACGAACGCTCCTGAAACAGGAGGTCCTGCCCGAACACGTGGCCGAGGCGGTCACCGTCCTGGTCAACGGATCCCTGAGCCGGACCACGGGCCTGCTGATTCCGGTCGACTCCGGAGTCGTCTCGGCCTTCCTTCGTTGACCCGAACACGCAAAGCTGGAAGTACGTCCGCCGGAGCCACCGGCGCCGCAAGGAGGATCACCATGCTCGACCCCGTCATCGACCCGGACCGGATCGACCACCACAACAGACCCCTCGAGTCACGGCTGGCGGCCGGAGTCGAGCACCTGGCCGGCGAGCTCGACGTCGCCGGGCACACCAGCGCCGACCAGGTCATCGACGCGCTGACCGAGTTCTCGGTCGCCGCGCCGTCCTGGGCGGTCGGCACCGGCGGCACCCGCTTCGGTCGCTTCCCTCTCGGAGGCGAACCACGCACCACCGAGGAGAAGGTCGACGACGTCGCCGCCCTGCACACGCTGACCGGCTCGAACGACTCGATCTCCCTCCACGTTCCATGGGACGATCCACCCGACCCGGCCGCCCTCCGCCGCCACGCCGCCGAGCGCGGCATCCGCTTCGACGCCATGAACTCCAACACGTTCCAGGACAACCCGTCGACCACCGACGACGGGCGGTTGACCTACAAGTTCGGCAGCCTGGCAAACACCGACCCGGCGGTCCGGCGGGTGGCCGTCGATCACAACAAGTACGTGATCGACCTGGGCGTCGCCCTCGGGTCGACGGCCCTGACGGTGTGGCTGGCCGACGGCATCAACCATCCCGGCCAGGCCGACCACCGTGACCAGTTCGAGCGGGTGGCCGACGGCCTGCGCCAGATCCACGATCACCTCCCGGCCGACTGGCTCATGTACACCGAACACAAACCCTATGAACCGGCGTTCTACGCCACGGTCAACCAGGACTGGGGTTCGTCACTCCTGCTGGCCCAGGCCGCCGGGGAGAAGGCGTCGTGCCTGGTCGACCTGGGCCACCACCTGCCAAACGCCAACATCGAACAGATCGTGAGCCGCCTGGCCATGGTCGACCGGCTCGGCGGGTTCCACTTCAACGACTCCAAGTACGGCGACGACGACCTGACGTCGGGGTCGATCAAGCCGTTCCAGCTGTTCCTGATCTTCGGTGAGCTGATCCGGGCCGGTGACGGTCGTCTGCCCTCGCTGGCCTACATGATCGACCAGAGCCACAACATCAAGGATCCGCTCGAGGACCTGATCCAGTCGACCGACGCCATCTGCATCGCCTACGCCCAGGCGCTGGTCGTCGATCGGGCGGCGCTGGCCGCGGCCCAGATCGACAACGATGCGGCCGGCGCCCAGCAGGTGCTCCAGAACGCGTTCCGCACCGATGTGCGTCCCCTGGTTGCCGAGGCCCGGCGCCGGGTCGGTGCGGCCATCGACCCGATGGGCGCCTACCGAGCCGTCGGCTATCGCGCCGCGGCCATCGAGCGCCGGGGCTCGACCACGGTGGCGACGGGCCTGTGATCGCCGCACCTGCGGAGCAGGTGCTAACCGAGTTTGGCTATTCGCCAAACTCCTGGCCTAGGCCGAACACCTGGAGATCAGTCCGATGAGCCAACCGAAGACCATTGTGGCTGTCGACCTCGGTGCCACATCAGGGCGGGTCGCGGCCGTGGACCTGTCCGCATCCGAGCCGTCCGTCGAGGTCGTGCATCGATGGGCCAACTGGCCGGTCACCGCCGACGACGGCTCGCTGCGGTGGGACTGGGCAATGTTGACCGGCGAGGTGCAGCGTGGACTGGCATCGGCGCTCGGACGGAGCCCGGTGGCGTCGATCGGCATTGACGGCTGGGGTGTCGACTACGGTCTGATCGACGACACCGGCGCTCTCCTGACCTCCCCGTTCTGCTATCGGGATCGTCGGACCGACGGCTGGAGGTCGGTCGTCGATCGCATCGGTCGCGAGAAGCTGTACCGGATCACCGGTATCCAGCTCATGGGCATCAACACGATCTTCCAGCTGGCCGCCCATCTCGACGCCGACGCACCGCTGCTGCAGCGGGCTCACCGGGCGCTGTTGTTGCCCGATCTCCTCGTCAACCGCCTGACCGGCTGGATCGGGGTCGAGCGGTCCAACGCATCGACCACCGGATTGCTCGACGCCCGCACCGGTCAATGGTCTCCCGAGTTGCTCGACGACGTCGGCGTACCCGCCGAACTGCTCCCCTCCCCCGTTTCGGCCGCCGCTTCCTGCGTCGGCACATGGCGGGGGGTGCCGGTCCACCTGGTCGGCAGCCACGACACCGCGTCGGCGTTTCTCGGGATGCCCGGCGGCCGCGAGCCAGGCACCGTGTTCGTGTCGACCGGAACCTGGATCATCGTCGGCGTCGAGCTCCCCGAAGCCGACACCTCGGCTGCGGCCGCTGCGGCCAACTTCTCCAACGAGGCCGGAGCGTTCGGAGGTGTCCGCCTGCTCAAGAACGTGGTGGGCTTCTGGCTCCTGGAGCAGTGCCGCCCGGGTTGGGGCGAACCGCCCGTCGAGCGGTTGTTCGCCGAGGCGTCGGGGGTCGCCGTCGCCGACGCTCCATTGTTCGACGCCCGAGACGAGCGGTTCGTGTCACCCGACGACATGGAGGCCGAGATCCGGGAGGCGACCGGTCTTGGACCCGGGGCCGAACGAGCCGTCGTGGTGCGATCGATCGTGGAGTCGATGGCGGCCGGCGTCGCCGCCGTGGTCGACGAGTTGCGAGCCCTCGGTGTGGTCCCGCCGCGGCGACTGGCGGTCACCGGCGGCGGAGCTCGGGCCGAGCTCCTGTGTCAGGCGCTCGAGCGACACTGTGGTCTGCCGGTCCTGGTCGGCTCGACCGAGGCGACGGCGCTCGGCAACGCCGTCGCCCAGGGCGTGGCGCTCGGTCACTTCGCCGATCCGGCCGACGGTCGCGACTGGATTGCCCACGCAACTGTCGAGCGCGTCTACGGTGATTGACAGCATGGAGACACGAGCCGTCAGTCCGGAGGAACGCCTCACCCTTGTTCAAGCTCGGGTGAGCGAGACCGGAACGGTTCGCATCGACCAACTCGCCGTCGAGTTCGGTGTGAGCGAGATGACGATTCGCCGCGATCTCGACGAACTCGAGACACTCGGTGTGGCCCGCCGTGTTCGGGGTGGGGCGATCGCGGTCGGTCCGGAACCGTTCGAACACCGGCACCGCCACAACGCCAAGGCCAAGGCCAAGATCACCGAGAAGCTCCTGCCACTCATCCCGGCGGTCGGGACCGTTGCCCTCGATGCGTCCACCACCGTGTTCCGGGTGGCATCCGCTCTCGATCAGGCTCGGGATCTCGTGGCCGTCACCAACGGGCTCGACACCTTCCGGGCGCTCGGCGACAAGCCGGGTATCACGGCCACGCTGACCGGCGGAGTTCAGGAGCCGAGGACAGGCAGCCTCGTCGGGCCGTTCGCGGTGCGGATGGCCGAGAGCCTGCTCTACGACGTGTTCGTCTCGTCGACCGCCGCCATCGCCCCGGGTGTCGGTTCGTCGGAGACCACGATCGAGGAGGCCGAGGTCAAGCGGGCGTTCACCAACACCAGCGGGCGGGTCATCGTCGCTGTCGATCATTCCAAACTGGGTACCCGCTGCCCGGCTCGCATGTTCGATCTGGCCGGCATCGACCTGCTGGTGACCGACCTCGATCCCGACGATGAACGGCTCGATCCCTACCGTAACGATGTCGAGCTGCTTTGAGAACAGCGGCAACCAACGTGAAAGAACGGGGTGATGATGAACCGAGTGGGTTTCGTTCTTCGGGTTCGACCGGAGCGGCTGGAGCAGTACAGGCGGGAACATCAGGCGGTGTGGCCGGAGATGCTGGAAGCACTCAGCCGGCATGGATGGCACAACTACAGCCTGTTTCTCCGTGACGACGGCACCCTGTTCGGCTATTTCGAGACGCCGGGCACGTTCCAGGAGGCGCTCGACGGCATGGCCGCCGAGGAGGTCAACGATCGGTGGCAGCAGAAGATGGCTCCCTTTTTCGAAGGTGGGGGCGACGATCACGCCGATGAGATGATGGCCCAGCTCGAGGAGGTCTTCCACCTCGACTGACGCCTGGCACACGAGGCGTTTGACCCATCGGGTTAAAGATCGCCAGCCACCCGGACGTTATTGGCCAGTGGCACTCCATACGTGCCGTTCCATCAGCATTCAACGTCAAGGGCAAACAGCATGGCCATCCCGACATCTCTCGCGGCGCTCGTCGCCAACAAGGCGGCCGCGGTCGGCGTGGCAGCGGTCATCGGCACCGGCACGGCCGCGGTGACCGTGGCCGCCGTCGTTCAGGCACCCGAGCCCGTCGAAGTCTCGGCGGATTCGTCGACCACGACCGCAACCGAAGAGCCGAACGACGACACGACCACCACGATCGACCAGGAGACAACCGAATCGACCACCTCCTCGGCGACAGACGACGACACATCCGACGACCCGACGGATTCGAGCGACGAGATCGCGGCGAGCGACACCGAGGCGGCGGAGTCGGACCTCGTGTCGTGTGAGGACGCAGTCAACCACGGCGAGTACGTGTCCTCCCGAGCCACCAGCAAGGACAAGTCCAGTGACTCGGACGAAGCGGACGAGCCCGGCAGCCGGTCGATGCGAGAGGCCGCCCAGAGCGACTGCGGAAAGCCGGAATCGTCGTTGGACGCCGACGAGGACCATTCCGGCGACGACGAATCCGAGTCGAAGGCCGACTCCAGTGACGACGAGAATGAGGACCGGGACGAATCCGACGACGCCGACGAGGACGAGGACGCCGACGAGGACGAGGATGACGACTCCGACTCGGACGACGACGACTCCGACGCGGACCACGACGACGAGGCAGACGACGACTCCGGCAAGGACAACTCCGGCAAGGGCAAGTCCGACCAGCGCGGCCCGAAGGACCGGTCCGACGACTGAAAGCTGAGGCCACGATCTTTCGTGGTTCGACGCATCCGCCCAGACCCGAGTGGGCCATGACCCGGCTACCGTCGGGGGATGATCGACAGCGTTTCGTGGACGCAGACCGCCGCCTCACTGGTACTGGTGGCGCTGGCCATGGCCGTCGGGTGGTGGCTGCGGCTCGGGATCACCCGCCAGCTCGTCATCGCCGCGGCCCGGGCCGCCGTGCAACTGGTGGCGGTCGGCCTGCTGTTCGGCCTGATCGTCTCGTCGGCCCGGGCCATCGTTCTTGCCTGGCTGTGGGTTGTCGTCATGGTCGCCGTCACCGCAGCGGTGGCTCGCCGGAGGGCCCCTCGTCTACCCAACGGTCCGGCGATCGCGGCTCTCGCCGTGGTGGCCACCGTCGGGCTGTGCCTGTTGGTCGTTTTCGGGCTCGGGATCATCGACTACGAACCGGTCAACCTGATCGTCATCGCCGGCATCACGATCGGTAACACGCTGCCGGCGCTCGTCCTCGGGGCCAAGCAGACGGTGCATGCGGCGGTGGCCGAGCGGGGTCAGATCGAGGCGTTGATGGCGATGGGCATGTCGACGATGCAGATCGTTCAGCAGGTCGGCGGCCCGATCGCCCGACTTGCGCTCGTGCCCCAGATCGAGCGGACCAACGTCGTCGGTCTCATCGCCCTTCCCGGCGCGATGACCGGCCTCCTCCTGGCCGGTGTCGCGCCCCGGGATGCGGTGCTCGTTCAACTGGTGGTGATGTATCTCGTGCTCGGTGCGGTTTCGCTGTCGGTGGTCGTGACCGTGACCCTGGGAGTACGCAGCCTGTTCACGCCCGCCCTCACCCTGCTGCCGGTGGAGGAGCTGCAGGCCGAGGCGCCAGAGCGGACGCGACGTTGACGACGAGGTCCGGGTCGCCCTCGACCGAAGCCGGGCCGGATCGCCGTCAACGCCGCCGATGCCAGATGGCTCCCTCCTGGTCTCCATCCAGCCCGACCTCGGCATCGAGGCGCCGTCTAGACTGGATTGAGGCGGTCCAGCCCATCAAACGTCTCGAGCACGACATCAAAGACAAGAAAATTATGTGGGTTTGAACGCGGTGAAAGGTACACACTTGCGCGAAATCCGGGGGTTCGATCGCATCAACAGCACACAGCCGGCAAGCCGACCCGGTCGGCGTGAGGACGAGGCGGCCGGCGCCCAACGAGCGGCGGGTGTCGTGACCACCCGGGAGTGCCAGGCGCTGTTCGCCTACTGGCGGTCGACGGTGATGGGTCATCGCCGTGCCTCGCAGAAGCTCACGGCCCACATCGCCGGCTACTTCTTCACCGGGAGCCCTCCGTCGGGCGTGGGTCACCGGCCGCTGGGCGAGGTCCGGCGAAGCCTGCTGACACTCCTCGACCGCGCCGACCTGACCGACGATGAGCGAACGGTCATCCGCCTCTACTGCGGACTCGACGGGCTTCCCCTGCCCTTCGCATCGAAGTCGACCCCCGATATCGCCGGTGGCCGTGACGAGTCGTCGCCCCGAGGCACCTGTTGGGCCGGGATCGCCAAGATCGCCCCGCACGTCGCGGCCAGGCCGCTGGCAGCCGTGCCCGAGCGGGGTGTCGTCGATCCGCTGACCGAGCCGTGGTTCCAGGCCCGGGTCCGGCCGAGCGAACGGCGCAGCGTGGTGGCCCGGGCCTGGGTGCGGGCGATGTCGCAGTGCGACGGACCCCACGGGCCACCGACCGTCGCCGCGCTCGTGCACTGGTACGGGCTTTCCGGCTATGCCGACCCGGATCTGCAACAGGCCGCCTCCATCCCGTCGACCGTTGCGGATACCGGACACCCCCGGCCCAACACCAACGCCCGCCATCGAGCCGCAGCCCTGATGGAGATCGCCCTCTACGAGGAGGTGCGCGCCCTCCCGGAACCAACCCGGGTCGCGGTCCCGCACCTACCAGCCCCGCACCCCGGACCGGCCGACAGCAGGCGTCTACCCGAAACGGTCACCCACCCACTCCTGATGGCGTTGCTGACCGACGACCTGTCGCCGGACGATCTGGTGGCGGCCGCCGCCGTGCTGCAGGACCGAGCCGTGAACGGTATCGACGTCTCGGGACGGACCACCCTGTTCCTTCGATACCTGAGGCCGAGGATCCACGATTTGAGCGGCTACCAGTTGGAGCGGCTTGCGGTGTCGATGTCCTACGTCGCCGCCACCCAGGGCAACCCCTTCCTCGCGCTCGAATGGCTCGGCGTCTTCCTGAGCCGGGTGGGCATCACCGACCGGACCTTCACCGTGATGGTCAACACCATCGAGGCGGCCGCTGAGGGCGGCTACCACGGGCTCGCGGTCCGCGCCGACCGCTTCTTCGGGCAACTCCGAATGGAGTGGCGGGTGCCAGCCCACCAGGTCCCGTTCGTTGAGCATTTCGAGGCCGAGCAGCAACGGCTGGCCGCCCGGGCCTACCGGCTGGAGCGGCTCGGCAGGGCGCAGGCCCGGATGGGCGACACCGGGCGGGCCGCCCAGTCGCTGCAGCGCAGCGTCGCCGTGGCATCGCGCTCGAGTCGCATGGCCGAACAGGTCCTCGTCGACCGGTCGACGTTCCCCACGATCGAACTCGACGGCAAAGCGGGTGGACATGGCGGCGACCTCACCTGGTCGTGGGCGCTCGCAGCCGCAGCCTGCATCGTCGAGCCGCTCGATCAACTGCACGCCGGGCTCACCGGCAGCAGAGACGACCAGGCGACCGAGGCCCAGGTCGACCTCACCGTCGGCTCCCAGATCACGGCGGCCGAACTCGCCGCCCCGGCGAGACTCGCCCGGTCGCTTCTCGACGACTACGAAGGTCCGCTCGGCTGCACCCGCTACCGCACATGGTACGAACAGATCGACGCCGTCACGGCCCGGGTGCTGGCGACCGTCGGCTGACCGGCCGGTAGCATCGGTCCATCGTGACTCCTTTGCCGATCGAACCGGGGCCCGAGGATCGCGCCGCTCTCACCGAGGCGGTGTCGGCCTTCGTCGGCCGCCACCTCGACAGGCTGACCGAAGCCCCGGTATTCCACGGTGCGGCCGATGAGGCGCTGGTCGAACAGTTGCTTCATCCACCGGACGAGGCGGGACTCGACATCGATGAGCTGCTCGGCCGGATCGAGCCGGCCCTCGCCACCGGATTCGACACCGCCTCGGGACGGTTCCTGTCCTACATCCCCAGCGGTGCGCTCCACACCGCAGCGCTGGGCACGTACCTCGGTGCTGCGCTCAACCGTTACACCGCCGGGTCGCACGCCGCCCCCGGGTTGGTCGCGATCGAGGAGTCGGTGATCCGCTGGATGACGTCGCTGTTCGGGCTCGGTGACAACGCCGGCGGAATCCTGCTGTCGGGCGGCTCGCTCGCCAACCTGACCGCCGTCGTGACCGCCCGCTCCCGGCTCGGCGAGCGGTTCGACGACGGCGTCGTCTACACCTCCGAACGCACCCACCACTCGATGACCAAGGGCGCACGGATCGCCGGCATCGCCACCGATCGAGTCCGCTTGGTCCCGACCGATCGGCGGCTGCGGATGGATCCGGCGGCGCTCGACGCGGTGATGGCGGCCGATGTGGCCGGTGGGCTGCGGCCGATGATGGTCGCCGCCACCGCCGGGACCACCGACACCGGCGCGATCGACCCGCTCGATCGATGTGCCGATCTCGCAGCGGCCCACGGTGCATGGTTTCACGTCGACGCCGCCTACGGCGGGTTCTTTCAGCTCACCGATCGGGGACGCACTCGGCTGGCCGGCATCGAGCGGGCCGACTCGATAACCGTCGACGCTCACAAGTCGCTGTTCCTCCCTTTCGGGGTCGGTGGCCTGGTGGTGCGCGACGTCGAGCATCTCGTCGACGCCCACGAGGGTCGGGGTGCCTACATGCAGGATGTCGTCGACGGCGATCTCCCACACTACCTGTCCATGGGGCCGGAGCTGACCAGACCGAATCGGGGGCTGCCGTTGTGGTTGGCGTTGAACCTCCACGGTGTCGACGCCTTCCGGCGCACGCTCGACTCGATGCTCGACCTGGCCGGAGATGCGGCGGCGAGGTTGGCCGACCTGCCGGGCGTCGAGCTGATCACCGAACCCGAGCTGTCGATCGTGGCGTTCCGATCGACCGCCGGCGACGATGCCACAGCCCGGATCCAGCAGGCGTTGAACGACTCCGGCCGCATCCACGTGTCGAGTACCACGATCGACGATCGGTTGTGGATCCGCCTGGCGTTCCTCAGTCAACGCACCACGGCAGCCATCGCCGACGAAGCCATCGAGCTGATCACCGCAACCATGACCGAACCCGGCGGCTGATCTCAGCACATCATGCGACAACGAGGTTATGAGCCCGGCACCGGACCGTTCGAGGTTGACGACTCCGGCTACTCGCAACCGTTTCGTTCGGCCAACGGCTGGACTTGATCGACGAAGAACGGGCCCGGATCCAACGCCAGAAGCGCCGCCACGTTCGAACAGACATCCTCGGACCGACCTTCCCGATCGGCCACGACGGCCCGGAAGGTCCATGCGTCGGGATAGTCCGGGTCGACGAGCACCGCCTGGTCGAGATATTCCGATGCCGATGCGAGGAGTGTCTCCTTCTGCTCGGGCGTCACGACGTCGTCGGCGCTCGTGGCCACGACGAGGTACCAGGCACGGTAGGTGAGGGCCTCGACGTTGTGGGGATTCTCGGCCAGGACACCGTCGAAACACTGCAGAGAATCCAGGAGCTGCTCGTCGACGAGCGCCAGGTCGTGACAGCGGGCCACCTGATCTCTCGCCGTCCCGTCGATGTCGCCGGTCAATGCTTGACCGACGCCGCGCTCACCGGCCGAACGGGCGAGCAACCATCCGACCCCGACCGACAACGCCAGGACCCCGAGAACGACGACGACCTGGCGTAATCGTCGTTTGGACAGCAGGACCCTGGCCGACCGGCCGGAATCACCCGCCTGACCGCCCCCGGCGCTGTCGGCGTCGGCCTCGTCCGGTGAGGAGCCGACCGGCGACTCGAGACGACGCGCCGCATCGGCCAGGCGGACCGTATAGGCCGAACGAAGGCGGCGGTACTCCGTCTCGTCCACGTCGCCCGCCTCGTACTCGGCGTCGAGATCGTTCAACGACTGCACCAGGTTCTTCAGCTCGTCATTCGACACGTCAGCCTCGTCGATCGCCACCTAGGTGCTCCTCTGTCTGGGTTGTCATCACGCGATTCCTCACCATTTCGGCCAGCCGGTGATCCTCATCGGTCGGCTCACGGTCGCCGGCACGGTGTCGGCTGAAGACGAATCCGAGAACGACGACACCAAGCAGCACGGCCACAACCGGCAGGATCCACACCAACGACGCGAAGCCCTCAGCCGGCGGGTTGGTCAGCACCTCGGTGCCATAGGCCACGAGCAGCTCGTTGCGGATGGCCTCGTCGCTTGCCCCCTGGTCGACTCGATCCGCGATGTACTGTCGAATCGTCGCCGACACGGCGGCGTTGGATTCGGCCACCGTCTCACCGTCGCAGGTTGGGCAGGCGAACGACTCGTTCAGCCGCCCGATTCGCTCGCTGGTCGTTTCGCTCTCGGTCCGGTCGACCACGGCCACGGTCATCATCGTGACCACGGCCGCCAGGATCGTCATCCAGACGATGAAACGGAGTCGGGCGGTCAACGAAAGGGATGGCGAGGGCATTACGGACCGTCACCCCCCGTCGGTGTGAGCTCGGTCGGCTTCCCGGCCCCGTCACCGTTGCCGTCGACACCGGCCGATTCGTGATCCTGGAGATCCCCCGGAGAATCGGGCGTCGGCTCGACCTTCCCGGGAGGGGTCGCGCTGTGGTCGCCGGTGTCGCCCGATTCCCGTTCTTCGAGAGCAGCCGACGTGGCAGCGATCGTCCGGCGTTTGGTGCCGGGAAAGAGAGCGAGCGCCGTTCCGACGGCCATCACGATGCCGCCGACCCATATCCACGCGACCAGCGGGCGCACGATGATCCGCAGGTCGATGGTGTTGGTCGACGGGCTCGGCATCGAGGCCAAAACCAGGAAGAGATCCTCGGTGAACCCCGATCGGACCGACGGCGTTGGGACCGTTTGGCCGGTTTGGCGGAAACTGGTCGCCGCCGGGTGGTGGACGTCGCCGCCGTCGATCTCGATTGCGGCGAAGACCCGATGCCGCCTTTCGTTCAGCTCCGCTCCCGGCTCGATGTAGCGGAACTCGTGGCCATCCACCTCGGCGGTCTCGCCGACCTCGAGACGCACCGTTTGTTCCGATCGGTAGGACTCACTGGCCGCCATCCCCACCGCCAGCAGTACCACGCCGAGATGCACGATCATGCCTCCGTTGGTGCGGCCGACCAGACCGCGCCAGCCTTGGCGGCGGACCGCCAGGATGACCTGACGAAGCGCCGCCCCGCCGGCAAAACCGCCGAGGCCGAAGGTGAGCACGGGATAGAAGCCCCTTGCGCCGAAGGCGAGGGCGGTACCGAGTGCGGCGACCGCGACGAGTGCCGGACCGAGAAGTCGCTCCGACAAGACCTCGGCGGAGGCGCCACGCCAGGGCAGGACGGGAGCAGCCGCCATGAGGAAGAGGACTGTCAACGCAATCGGGCGGGCCATGGAATCGAAGTACGGCCGACCGATCGTCAGCCGGGTTCCGTCCCAAGCCTCGATCACCAGGGGAAAGACGGTGCCAAGCAGGACCACGAAGGCCAGAGCCCCGAACGCCAGGTTGTTGGCCAGGAAGAACCCCTCGCGGGAGACCGGCGACTCGATGATCCTGTGAGCCCTGAGCTGGTCGCCTCTCCACGCGATCAGCCCGACGCTCAGAGCAACGACGACGGCGAAGAAGACCAGGAGCAGCGGTCCTATCGCCCCGGCAGTGAAGGAATGGACCGATTCGACGACTCCGGAGCGGGTGAGAAACGTGCCGAGAATCGTCAAGGCGAACGTTGCGCAGAGCAACGACAGATTCCAGACACGGAGCATTCCCCGGCGTTCCTGCACCATGACCGAGTGGATATAGGCCGTGCCGGTGAGCCAAGGAAGAAGCGACGCGTTCTCGACCGGATCCCAGGCCCAGTAGCCACCCCAACCCAGGACCTCATAGCTCCACCACGCTCCCAACACGATTCCCAAGGTCAGGAATCCCCAGGCGGCCACGGTCCAACGCCGGGTTTCCGCCAGCCAACCCTCGCCGAGGCGGCCGGTCGCGAGCGCGGCCACGCTGAACGCAAACGGCACGGTGAAGCCCACGTACCCGAAATACAGCATCGGTGGGTGTAGCGCAACGAGGACGTGATTCTGGAGCAGCGGGTTGGGGCCGGGGCCGTCGAAGTCCGCCGGCATTTCGACCACTCCGAACGGATTCGCCGGGCCGGCCAACAAGGCGAAGAAGAACGCGGCGACGGCCAACATCACCACCATGGCCAAGATCATCAGCGGATCGCCCAACCGACCCCAGAATTTGAGCAGCATTGCGGTCATGTAGATCCCGAGCACCAACACCCACAACAGCAGCGAGCCCTCGAGCGACGACCAGAGGGCCGCGAAGTTGAACAGCGCAGGCGTCGTCGAACTCCCGACCTGGGTGACGTAGTCGACCGTGTAGTCACGCTGGAACAACGCGACCTCCATGATGACGAAGGCTCCGACCGCGGAGACAACGGTCAGCCCGATCCACAGGCGAATCATGGGGACCAGCCGCCGCCTGCGGGCACCCTCAGCCGTGATGAAGGCGTAGACTCCCCCCACCACTCCCAGGGCGGAGGCAGACAACCCCAACAGAACGAAACCGAACCCGATTGCGGCGTTCATCGTTCGTCGGTCGATTCCGGCAGTTCGTAGTCGACCCGATCCGGGTTGTCCTCGACGTATTGTTCCGAGTGCTTCACCAGGATCTGGCTCGAGACGAAGCTCACTCCCTCCCAATGGCCCTTGGCGACGACCCGCTCAC
>Ga0224512_10000823_pt1 | contig 31797 bp, 27 predicted proteins | sample SF_May12_sed_USG_4_FD_169103 | JGI IMG/M metagenome (GOLD analysis project Ga0224512, IMG submission 169103) | Sediment microbial communities from San Francisco Bay, California, United States - SF_May12_sed_USGS_13 | ecosystem: Environmental > Aquatic > Marine > Sediment | place: USA... | reverse complement strand
TCGCCTCTCCCGCGTCGCCCAGCATGCGCCAGGCATAGCCGTGCAGGCGGCCGAGATGGGCGTCCATGAGCGCCCGGCAGGCGGCCGAATCGCCCGCGCCGACGCGGGCCACCAGCGCTGCGTCGGCGTGGACCGGGTCGGCGCCCGGACCTGCGTCCCTGTCACGCGACATGCGCGATCATAACGCGGTGGCGCCGTGTTGCGGCAAGGCGAATGTTCATTTCGCGGGACTGGGCGGTCCATGCTCGGGCGGGCGCAGCACCGCCGCGGCGCTGCGCCCGGCCTCCGTCAGTTCCCGGCCGCGCCGGGCTTGCCGCCGCCATGCCGGCGGCGCTTCATGTCATCCGTCGTCAGGAAACCGTCCGCGTCCTTGTCCAGATGCTCGAACATCTTGTCGCGCGCCGCGGCGAATTCGGCCCCGGTGACAAGGCCGTCCGCGTCGGCATCCATGCGCTTGAAGCGCCGGGTGATGCGCTGGAGCCGCTCATATTCGTCGAGCTCGGCCATGGTCATCACACCGTCGCCGTTGGCATCCATGCTGCTGAACTTGACATCACCGCTGTTGGCGAACTCCGCCCTGTCGATGCGGCCATCGCCGTCCTCGTCGAGCCGCTCGAAACGGTTCAGCCGGGGATTGCCGTCGCCGTCGTCGCTTGCCGCATAAGCGGCGCCGGTCGCCAGGATGCCGATAATTACGGCAGGCAGGAAAATCTGTGTCTTCATCGTTCTTCTCCTCGTGAATTCCATACAGAAGGGTCATTTGGAGCCAATCGACCTTTAAACGTTGCCATGGGAGAGATTCCGTCGCAGGAAAACGATAAAATGCCGGCTATCGCGTAAGCGCCGGGGTTTTTTCGGGTTTTTTAGGAGGCGGCATGCTGCTGACGGGTTTCGAGGCATACGGCGGCCACGCAGTCAATCCATCGGGAGAGGTCGCACGGGCGCTCGACGGCGCCGGGATCGCCGGCGTCCGGGTGGCCGGCCGCGTGCTGCCGGTGGTCCATGCCGGGCTGGCCGGCCGCATCGCGGCGCTGATCGACGCGGTGTCGCCGCGCGCCGTCATCTGCCTGGGGCTGGACCCCGGGGAATCGGCGGTCCGGCTGGAGCGCACCGCCGCCAACGCGCTGGATTTCGAGATCGCCGACAACGAAGGCGCCATCCTGCGGGGCCCGGTGGTCGCCGGCGGCGCCGCCGCACTGCCCGGCACGCTTCCCGTGCCGGCCATAGAAGATCGTCTGCGGGCGGCGGGGATTCCGGTGCGCGGCTCGGACGACGCCGGGCGCTACGTGTGCAACGCCCTGATGTATCACGCGTTGATGGCCGCCGCGCGGCGCGATCCGGCGCCGGCCTGCGGCTTCATCCACCTGCCGTTGCTGCCCGAACAGGCCGACGGCAGCCCCTCCCTGCCACTCGAACGCATGGTCGAGGCGATCCGGCTTGCCATCGAAACGACGCTGGCGGCCGCCTGACCGGCGCCGATGTGGGAAATGCCACAGCCAGCGGCGGGCTTGTGGTGTTTATGCGCCAATTGAAGCACATTGGAACCGCGCCGCACGGAACCGGCGCCAACGCCCGCACGCGGGCCTGCACGGATGGAGAGAAGCATGCTGAAGGAGTTCAAGGAGTTCGCGATGCGCGGCAACGTCGTCGACATGGCGGTCGGTATCGTTATCGGCGTTGCGTTCGGCGCAATCGTAAAGTCGCTGGTCAGCGACATCATCATGCCGCCGATCGGGCTGCTGCTCGGCGGCGTGGATTTCTCGGAGATCTTCATCAACCTGTCCGGCGGCGACTTCGCCTCGCTCGCCGCCGCCAAGGAGGCCGGCGCGGTGACCATCAACCTGGGTGTGTTCATCAACACGGTGCTGAATTTCCTGATCGTGGCGTTCGCCATTTTCATGGTCATCCGCCTGTTGAGCAAACTCAGGAAGCCCGAGGAGGCCGCGCCCGAGCCGGAAGCCACGACCAAGGAATGCCAGTACTGTTACTCGACAATTCCGATCCAGGCGACGCGCTGCGGGCACTGCACGTCGGAGCTCGCAGCCGCATAGATTAGGACCGGCGGGCGCGTCAGTCGGCGCCTTCGACCATCTCTCGCAGCGCCGTCTTGAGGACCTTGCCGTAGTTGTTCTTGGGCAGCGCATCGACGAAACGGTATTCCCGGGGCCGCTTGAAGCGGGCGATGCGGTCGAGGCAGAGGCGGTCGAGGTCGGCGGCCGAAACCGCGCCGCCGGGCCCTGCGACCACGAAGGCCAGCACGCTCTCGCCCCAGTCCGGGTCGGGCCGGCCGATCACCGAGGCCTCGCGCACGCCGGGATGCCCGAGCAGCACCTCTTCCACCTCGCGCGGATAGATATTGGCGCCGCCCGATATGATCACGTCCTTGCTGCGGTCCTTGAGCGTAAGGTACCCGTCCGCGTCCAGCACGCCGATATCGCCGGTGTGCAGCCAGCCGCCGCGCAGCGTTTCGGCCGTGGCCTCCGGATTCTCCCAGTAGCCGCGCATCACCGGGTCGCCGCGCACCAGGATCTCACCGGTCTCGCCGGGCGGCAGCGGCGTGTCGTCCGAGTCGACGATGCGGATTTCGACGATGGAAAACGGCATGCCGACCGAGGCCAGCCGCGCCTCGTAACGCGGCTCGCCGGGCCCGGGAAAGCGATGCCGCGCCAGCGAGGTGATGGTCATCGGGCTTTCGCCCTGGCCATAGATCTGCGCCAGCCGGCCGTCAAGCGCTGCAATCGCCCGCTTGCAGTCCTCGACATACATCGGCCCGCCGCCATAGACGACGGTCTTTAGGCCCGCGGGCGCGGCGCCATGCGCCTCGGCATGGGCGACCAGCCGGCGCACCATGGTCGGGGCGGCGAAGACCGTCGCCCCGTCATGCGCCGCGAACAGGCGGAACAGCTCGTCGGGTTCGAAGCCGGCCGATTCCGGCACCACCTGCAGCGCGCCGGCGGCGACATGCGGCAGGATATAGAACCCCGAGCCGTGCGACATCGGAGCGGCATGCAGGATCGAATCGCCGGGCGCGACCGAATCCACATCGGCGAAATAGCCCCAGCTCATCGCCAGCAGGTTGCGGTGGGTGAGCATCGCGCCCTTGGGCCGCCCGGTGGTGCCGCTGGTGTAGAACAGCCAGGCGACGTCATCCGGCTGCACCTCGGCCTGCGGCGTGCCGTCGCCCGCACCCATTCGTTTCCAGTCCGCTGAGCCGACCGCGATGACGGCCTCGGAGCCGGCCACGCCGCCCACGGCCGCCGCAAGGTCGGGAGTGACGAAACAGGCAAGCGCACCGCTGTGGTCCAGGATGTAGCGCAGCTCGGCCGCCGCCAGCCTGGCGTTGACCGGCACTGCGGTCAGCCCCGCATGCCAGCAGGCGAACAGCAGCTCGACATATTCGGGGCTGTTGCGCATGACCAGCGCCACCCGGTCGCCCGGCGCGAGTCCCAGCCGGCCGCGCAGGCCGCCGGCCAGCGCCGCGGCGCGGCCCGCCAACGCCCGGTAATCGCACAGCACGCGCGCGCCCGCGGCCAGCGCCGGACGGTCGGCAAACCCGCGCCCCGCGCGGTCGAGCAATGTCGCCAGATTCATGACACCTCCCGGAGCGGCAATCATCGCCGGGCCGGGCGGACGGCGTCAACAGCGCGCAGCGCACGCCGTCACGTCGATACGGGGTCGCAGTGCCCGGCAGTGGCCCCTACTCGACCGCCTCCAGGGTGTCGTAAACGATCCGGCTGACCGCCAGCAGCGGCTCGCGCGGGATGTCGCCGGCCACCGCATAGGCCATATCGGGCTCCAGCCAGATGAAGGCGCCGACGTCCTGCACCGCCTGATAGCGGAACGCGGTTTCCTGGCCCGAGCGGTAGAGCGATACGTAGACCGTCACGCGCCGTCCGGCCGCGTTCTCGTACATGAACTGGGCCGCCGGCGCGCCGCCTTCGGCCGGCAGCAGACGCCCGCCGACCAGCCGGAACCCCTGCGACGTCAAATCCGGCGTGCGAATCCGGTGGCCGAGACGCTTCGACAGCCACTTCACGAGATGCGCCTCCTGGTCGGCGAAGACCTCGACCGGGTGCAGCACCTCCACGGCATAGACGCGGTGGGCCGACAGCGCCTGAGACGCGACATGGCGCGATGCCTCGACGACAGCGCCTTCGCCGAGCCGGTCGTGCGCGAACCAGCCGCCGGCCAGGCCGATCGCCAGCCATACGACGGACGCCGCGACCGGCACCAGCAAGCGCCGCCTGTTCCGCCTTGCGGCGATGCGGTGCGGCCGCAGATGCCCGGGCACGGGCTCGAGCGCGGCATCGCCGAACAGCGCGCGAATCTCTTCGTTCTGCGCCCGGTAGGCCCTGGCCCGCGCCGCCAGCCCGTCATCGGCGGAAACTGCCGCCTCGACGGCGTCACGGCGTTCCTCGGCCAGCTGCCCGTCGACCCAGGCATGCAGCTCGCTTTCGTCGATTTCGTAAGGCTTGCCGTTCATTTCACGATCCTGAGGCCCGGGGCCCCTTCCTCCATCAGCCGGCGCAGCCGCTCACGCCCGCGCGACAGGCGCGACATCACGGTGCCATGGGCAATTCCCAGCGTTTCCGCGGCCTCGCCGTAACTCATCCCTTCGAGGGCGACCAGAAGGATGACCTGGCGCTGCTCGTCTGGCAGTTCCTGCAGCGCGGCGGCTGTTTCGAGCCCGGCAATCCGGGCGGTTTGCGAAGGCGGCTGCGCCTGATGCCCCGCATCCTCCTCGATCGGCACGGTGGCCGGCCGGCTGTTGTTGCGGCGCGTATCGTTGGCGTGGATGTTGTGCATGATCGTGAACAGCCAGGCCCGCGTGTTGCCGTCCGCATTCCACAGATGCCGGCGCGACAGCGCCCGCTCCAGGCAGTCCTGGACCAGGTCGTCCGCCTGTTCGCGGTCGCGCGTCAAGGCCCGGGCGTAACGCCGCAGATTCGGGATCCAGCGTTCCAGATGATCGAGGAACAGGTCCAATGTCCTACCGCTCTTGCCAATCGGTGCCGTGCGCACAACGCCCCCGACACTTACACCGGGCTGTACAGCCTGACGCAAGGATTATTCCCGGCGGCAGGGCCGCGCGCCGCGGCACGTTCGCGGCCGGGCCGCGCGCCGCCTTCGATTCTCCGCATCGCGGCCATCGAATAAATTCATTACGCCGTTCCGGAAATTTCATGCATAAGCGGGATCCTGAGTGCGGCCCAGGACGGAGTCGGGACCATGTATTCGGCGATTGCTTCGGCCTGGGCCCTGCTTCTGGGCATCGCGTTGATCATGCTCGGCAACGGGCTGCAGGGAACGCTGCTCGGCGTGCGCGCGACGCTGGAGGGCTTCCACACAACGGTGACCGGCTTCGTGATGACCGGCTATTTCGCCGGGTTCCTCGTGGGATCGGTTCTCGCCCCGAAGATCGTGGAGCGGGTCGGACATATCCGCGTCTTTGCGGCGCTGGCCTCGCTGGCCTCGGCGTCGGCCCTGGCCCACGCCGTCTTCGTCGATCCGTGGAGCTGGGGGGCGATGCGGCTGGTTACGGGGTTTTCCTATGCCGGGCTGTACGTGGTCGCGGAGAGCTGGCTGAACGACCGCGCGACGAACGAGACGCGCGGCCAGATCCTGTCGATCTACATGGTCATCGCCTATGGCGGCATGACGTTGGGACAGCTCTTGCTGAACGTCGCCAATCCCGCCGGGTTTGCGCTCTTCGCCCTGATCTCCGTGCTGGTGTCGCTGGCCCTGGTGCCGATCTCCCTGACCGCCGTGTCGGCGCCCCCGTTCGATGCGCCGGCGCGCGTCGGGCTGCGCCAGCTCTACCGGATTTCGCCGCTGGGCGTCCTCGGCGGGCTTGGCACCGGCATGGCCAACGGCATGGTGTTCGGTATGGGCGCGGTCTATGCGCGGGCGGCCGGCATGTCGGTCGGCGAGACCTCGCTGTTCATGGGCCTGATCCTGCTCGGCGGCTTGCTGCTGCAATGGCCCGTGGGCCGCGTTTCGGACGTGCTTGACAGGCGCAAGGTGATCGTCGCGGTCACCGTGCTGGCAACGGCACTCGGCCTGCTGCTGGCGCTGGTCCCCGGCATATCGACGCATGGCAAGCTGGGGCTTGTCTTCCTGCTCGGCGGGACGGTCCTGCCGATGTATTCGCTGTGCGGCGCACACATGAACGATCATCTGGATGCAAGCCAGATGGTCGCGGCCAACAGCGGTTATGTGCTGATCAACGGTCTGGGTGCCAGCCTCGGCCCGGTCACCGTGTCCATGGCCATGGCCGCCGCCGGCCCCGGCGGGTTCTTCATGGCGCTGGCAGCGGTGCTCGGCGCCATCGCGCTGTTCGCGGCGTGGCGCATGACGCGGCGGGCGTCGGTCGCAACGGAAGACCGCGGGCTCTTTGTGGCCATGCCGCCACGCACGTCACCCTTCGCCGGGGCGCTGAGCCCGGAAGCGCCGGAAGATGCCACCGACTGGGAGGACATCCCGCCCGATGCAGAAGATCTGGCCGAAATCAAGAATTGACAGGCGCCACGTCGGGTTTGACGTAGCTCAATGCCGCCACAACCGAACTGGTCCACGCTTGCGGCAACGCAACATTCGGGGGAAACGGATCGCATGCCCGATATCAGCACGGACAAGGTCTGCTATCTCATCATCAAGGCACGGGAATTCGACGTAAAGGTGGGCGTGGAAGAGCCCGAACCCGGCGGCAATCCGACTGATTCCGGGTCCATCGAGGTTCTCCAGGACTATGTCGAGGACCCGACATACCAGGAAATCAAGACCTTCGTCGATGACCTCAACGAGGACGAGCAGATCGATCTGGTCGCCCTGATGTGGCTGGGCCGCGGCGATTTCACGGCGGACGAATGGGCGGACGCGTGTGAAGAGGCAAAACGCGCGCGCGACGAACATGGCCACACTGCGGACTACCTGCTGGGCGCGCCGCTTCTGGGCGACTATCTCGAGGAAGCGCTGAGCCTGTTCGGCGAATCGTGCGAGGAAATGACGACGATCCATCTCTGACCCGATCACCCCCGACAACACGCGGCGCGCCAGCGCCGGCCAGGCGCAAGCTTCCGACCGGGCCGGTAACCCGAAGTAAACGACTTCCACCTAAAGTCATGCATCAAAGCGGCCCCCGACCGCCCCGCAGGGCGGTCGGGGGCTGCTCGTGGCATAGGTTTGGGATTACGCCGCCTCGCGCGGCGTGGGCGAGTTCAGGATGCAAAGAACCAGAAAAACAACGGACGCGGGCATCGGCGACAGCGAGGCACAGCAGCGGCAGGCGCTTCGCACGGCGCGAATCGGCACCTTCATCTGGGACGATAACGCCGAGGCCTGTCTTTACTGCTCCGAGGAACTGGCGGATCTTCTTGGAATGTCGGTCGCCGATTTCATGGCGAACAGGGGGACCACCTCCAGTTTCCTCCAGTTTGTACATTACGAGGATCGCGAGACTTTCAGCCGGGCCATGTACCGCGCGGTCATCGAGGCGACACCCTACGATCTCGAGTACCGCTGCCACGATGTCCACGGCCGACTCGTCCATCTTCGCGACATTGGTGAGCCGGTGCACGGCGCAAACGGCAGGCAGATCGGCACCTTCGGCACCATCCAGGACATCACGGGCATCCGGCGCGCCGAACAGGAGCTCCGGCAGCGCGAGGAACTGCTGCGCACCGTGGCGGACAACATTCCCGCCTGCGTTGCGTTCCTCGACAAGGACCTGCGGTACCGGTTCGTCAACAGACTGGCCGAGCAGTGGTATAGCCGTCCCGCGGCCGAGATCGTCGGACGCCACGCCAGGGATGTCATCGGCGACGAGACCTTCGAGCGCATGCGGCCGAGAGCGGAGGCCGCGCTGGCGGGCCAATACGTCCGCTTCGAGGCTGACGAACGGCAGTTCCCGGACGGCTCGGAACGAAGCGTCGATGTCTCCTACGCCCCGCATTTCAACGAACGCGGCGAAATCGAGGGCCTTCTTGCGCTGATCCTCGACATCACCGAGCGCAAGCGGGCGCAGCAGGCCCTGCGCCGCAACATGGAATCGGCGGATCTGCTGCGCCACATCGCAACGGCGGCAAGTGAGGCGGTCAGCGCCGAAGATGCGATGGCACTGTGCCTGAAGGCGTTCTGCACGTTCGGCGGCTGGGAGATCGGCGGCGCCTTCGTCCGGGCCGATGACGGTTCGGACGACATGGCCCCCGCCGGCCTGTGGTCGGCAGAGGATCCGGACAGCTTCACCACTGTGCGGCCGATCGCAGAGGAAGGCCGTTTCGCCCCGGGGGAGGGGCTGCCGGGCCGGATCGCCGCGAGCGGCAAGCCGGAATGGATCACCGGCGACCCGGCGTCGGCGGACGACCGGACGAGCCGCGACGACGTTGCCGGCGGCGGTTTCGGCTTCCCGGTTCTCGTGGATGGCGAGGTTGCGGCGGTGCTGGGATTCTTTTCGCGTGCGGCACGGGATCCCGAGCTGGACCTGTTCGACGTTTCGGCCCAGGCCGGCGCGATCCTCGGGCGGGTCATCGAGCGTCAGCGGGCCGACCGGGCGCTGAGCGAGCGCGAACAACAGATTCGATTGATCACCGACAACCTGCCAGTGCTGATCGCCTATGTCGGGCGCGACTGGCGGTTCCAGTTCGTGAACAAAACGACCGCGATGTGGTACGGGCGGCCGGCATCGGAACTCGTCGGGCACGATTTAACCGAGTTCTTCAGGCCCGGGATTCTCGACAGGGTCAGACCGCATATCGAGGCCGCGCTGAGGGGCGAGTTCGTCCATTTCGAAGACGTCCTCGAATACGCGGACGGCAAGCAACGAAATATCGAGGGGACATATGTGCCGCATTTCGACGACGGCGGGGCCGTGCGCGGCTTCTTTTCTCTGGTCGCGGATGTTACCGACCGGATCCAGCGGGAAGAAGAACTGCGCCACGCCCAGAAGATGGAGGCCCTCGGCAAGCTGACTGGCGGCATCGCTCATGAGTTCAACAACCAGCTGGCGGTGATTATCGGAAATTTGGAGCTGCTTCGGGACCGGCCGGAAGACTTTGACGCGGCGGTGGAGGCGGTCGGCCGCGCGGCGGTCCGCGGATCGGAGCTGACCCACCGTCTGCTGTCGTTCTCGCGCCAGCAGCCCCTGCGGCCGGACGTCGTGGATCTGCCCGAACTGGTTGATGAACTGGCCATGACGCTGGCCCGAATGCTGGGCGAAACTGTAAAGGTTGAGATGACCGCGGGCAAGAGGGCCTGGCCAGCGCGCGTCGACCGGGGACAGCTGGAAAACGCGATTCTCAACCTTGCGGTCAATGCCCAGCATGCGATGCCACGTGGCGGCACATTGACTCTCGAAACCCGCAATACGAAGATTCGCAGGGCAGACGCTGCCCGGCACAAGAACGCCAGGGCCGGCGATTATGTCGTGCTGTCCGTGGCCGACAATGGTCACGGGATGCCACCCGCGGTGCTTGAACACGCCTTCGAGCCCTTCTTCACAACCAAGGCTGTCGGCGAAGGAAGCGGGCTGGGTCTTAGCATGGTCTACGGATTTGCCAGCCAGTCCGGCGGATTTGCTGAGATCGAGAGCAGACCGGACGAAGGCACGACCGTAAGGATCTACCTGCCGCGCGCGGTCGGCCAGAGGCAGCGCACATCGGTGCGGCCACAGGAAGAAACGTTGGTTCAAGCGGGCGGCACGATCCTGGTCGTCGAAGACGATCCGGACGTGCGCCGCCTGACGGTAACGCTGCTGTCGAGCCTGGGGTATTCGGTCCTCGAGGCGCAGGATGCCGAGCATGCGCTGCCGCTGCTGGCCGGGGACGACGCCATCGACATGCTGTTGTCGGATGTCGTCCTGCCGGGCGACCAGAGCGGCCCCGTCATCGCCGAGACCGCCAGGCGACTGCGGCCAGATCTCAAAGTCCTGTTCATGTCCGGCTATGCCGCGGACGTGCTCGGACGGGACCGGGAGGCCGGCCCCCACACCGTCAGCGCAGACCTGTTGTCAAAACCGTTTACCCGCGCCGAACTGGCGCGCAAGGTCAGTACGACCCTGAAAAGCACGTTGTCGGGGGTCTGCTGAACCGTCCAGGCAATGGCAAGTGCATCCGGGAAATTTGGCTGGGGCGGCAGGACTCGAACCTGCGATCACGGGATCAAAACCCGGTGCCTTACCGCTTGGCTACGCCCCAGCATGGCGCCGTGCCCGGTCGGGCGGGGCGCACAATAAGCACAAGCAAGAACGCGGGCAAGTGCATCGCTGATGACACTCATAGTGTATATACGTTAGAATAGGTAGCAATGGCCGGATACTTCAACAACCTGGTTGGCCGGAACAAATTCGCCGACCACGACGGCGAACCGGAGACGGATTCGGTCTGCAGCGCGGGAGCAAATGCACGGTCTGCCACCACGGCCGCGCAAGAAAACGCAACCGATACGCGGCTCACGATCAGCGAGCGATATCTGCGGCAGGCACAGCGTATTGCAAGGCTGGGTCACTGGCGCTGGTCGCCCGAAACGCAGCGCCTGACGGAGTGGTCGGAGGAATTCGCCGCCATCCTGGGTCTGGCCCACGGAGAGATCGACCCGACGGACGAGGCTGAGGCCGGAAGCGTACATCCCGAGGACAGGGAACGGGTCCTCGCAGCCTATGCCGCCGCGAGCGCCCGTCCGGTCGAGTTCGAGCTGTCCTACCGCATCGTCCGGCCGGATGGCGGGATCCGGTACGTGCACGAAATCGGCGAGCCGGAATTCGACGCGGACGGGAACTTTGTCGCGCAGTTCGGCACCATGCAGGACATTACCCAGCGGACGATTGCCGAGAACCTGCTTCTCGAGCGCGAAGCCCAGTTGACGCAGGCCCAGCGGCAGGCGCATCTCGGTTACTGGCGCTGGTCGGCAAACAAAGGCGGGCTTACTTATGTTTCGGATGAGGCCAGCCGGATTATCGATGGCTGGATTGACCTTGGCGCGTCGACGAATGCGCAGATGTACCAGAACGTGCATCCGGACGAGCGCAACCGAATCATCCGGGACATGGAGGCCGCCGACACCGAAGGCAGGGACTTCGACATCGAATATCGGGCCGTCCTGCCAGATGGCGAAATCAGGCACATACGTGAGATCGGGTCGCCGGAATTCGATGATGACGACCGTTTTGTCGGTCATTTCGGGACAATTCAGGACATTTCCGACGTGCGCAGGGCAGAGGCATCGCTCGGGCGCAGCGAGGCCCGCCTGGCCGACTTCGCCGAAGCAGCGTCGGACTGGCTTTGGGAAATGGATGACGGCCTCCGATTCAGTTATTTCTCGTCAGGATTCGAGACGAAAGGCGGAATGGATCGGGAGGCCTGGCTCGGGCGACCGTGCCGGGAACTGCCGGGTGTGGAGTTAGACGGCGAGCCGTGGCGCGAGCTGAACGAAATGCTCCTGGCGCGCCGGCCCTTCCGCGACCTGCGGTTCAGCTATGTCGACGCGACGGGCAATCGCCACTATCTTCGGTTCGGCGGCAAGCCGGTGTTCGAGGCTGACGGAGTTTTCACGGGATTCCGCGGTGTCGCGACCGACGAGACCCGTGAGGTCCTTGAACGAAAAGCACGCGAAACACTGCAGCAGCGTTTTCTCGACGCGCTCGACAGCACCTCCGAGGCGGTTGCCCTGTTCGACGCGGAGGATCGTCTGGTCATTTATAACGATAATTACCAGCGAACCATTGATGCGAGCGTTCCCGGGCTGCTGAAACCGGGCCTCAAGTTCGACGATTTCATTCGTCAGATCGCCGTCCAGGGCCACCTCGACATCGCCCCGGAGGATCTCGGGGAATTTCTCGAAAAGCGAATGCACGCCCACCGCAATCTGCCGTCGCGGCACGTGCACCGGCTGCGCAGCGGGCAATGGGCGCAGGTGGACGAATACCCGACGCGGGAAGGCGGGGTGATCCTGATCCGCCGCGACATCACCGAGCAAATGGAACGCGAGCGCGAGCTGATAGCCGCCAAGGAGCAGGCGGAAATCGCCAGCCGTGCCAAGACCGAGTTCCTTGCCAATATGAGCCATGAGCTGCGCACGCCGCTCAACGCCATACTTGGGTTTTCCGAGTTGATTTCGGGCCAGGTGATGGGCCCGGTCGAAGATCGAAATATCGAATACGCCCGCGACATCCATGCGAGCGGCCTGCACCTGCTGGCCCTGATCAGCGACATTCTGGACCTGTCGAAAATCGAGGCCGGCAAGCTTGAGTTGCGCGAAGAGGATGTCGACATCCCCGATCTGGTGGTGTCCTGCATGCGGCTGGTCGAGGACCGTGCGGCCCATGCCGGAATCACGTTCGCCACCGAACTGCCGCAACGGGGTCCGGTGGTCAGGGTCGACGGCCGCAAGTTGAAACAGATCCTGATAAACCTTCTGTCCAACGCCATAAAGTTCACGCCTGTGGGCGGACGAATCGATGTCCGCGCCGGCATCGATCCCGTGGGGTGCCTGTGCATGGAGGTCCGCGATAACGGGATGGGCATGACGGCCGACGATATCGAACGCGCAACGGAACCTTTCGTCCAGCTCGAGGACGTGACCTCCCGCATGCATGAAGGCAGCGGCCTGGGCCTGTCGCTGGCCAAGGCGTTGGCTGAGGAGCACGGCGGGCAGATGCGGATCGAGAGCGTCAAGGCAGAGGGAACCCGGGTGGTCGTGACCCTTCCGGCAAGCCGGACCCTTCCCGATCGCTTCTGAACAACGCCGCGGGGGTTCAGGCCAGCGCCGTCGCCGCAGCCCACCAGTCGCCGCGCCGGACAGCCGGCAGCGCCGCCAGGGCAGCCGCTTCATCGTCGAACAGTCCGAAACAGGTGGCGCCGGACCCGCTCATGCGGGCGAGCCGGCAGCCCGGCGCCGCGCGGATCGCCGACAAGACGTCTTCGAGGACCGGGACCAGCCGGCACGAGGCTTCCGTCAGATCGTTGCTGCGCGCGTCGAGAATCGCGGCGAGGTCCGCCGTCGAGGACGGCGCCGAGGCAAAGCGCGCGACGGCCGAGAATCCGCCCCGCCGGCCGGCGAACACCGACGAAGTCGACACCGCGACGCCCGGATTGACCAGCAGCACCCCCGCTGCCGGCAGGCGTGGCGCGTCGGCGATCTCTTCGCCGATTCCACCGACGAAGACCGGCCGCCCCGCGAGGCACGCGGGAACGTCCGCCCCGAGCCGCAGTCCGATCGCCGCGAGGTCCACGACACCGTCGGGGACATCCCACAGGCGCATGAACCCGGCCAGCACCGCTGCCGCGTCGGCCGACCCGCCGCCCAGGCCCGCCGCCGCCGGGATCTGTTTGGTCAGCCGGATCCGCGCACCGGCATCGACGCCCGCCGCCCGGGCCAGCGCGCGGGCGGCCCGGAGTGCGAGATTGTCGTCCGGCGGGCCCGCCGCGTCGGCGAACGGGCCGTCGATGGTGATCTCGAAATCCCGGCCCGGGCCAAGCTCGACGCTGTCCGCCAGGCCGGTGAACGCAATCAGGCTGTCGAGCAGGTGGTACCCGTCGGCGCGCCGCCCGGTAACGTGGAGGTAGAGGTTGATCTTGGCCGGCGCGGACAGGTGCAGCACGGCCGGGCCGAGGTCGGTCACCCGCCGCTCCCGCCGGCTTTGCGCGGCGCCAGACCGCTCTTCAGCTTGTCGTCGATCTGCCGGCGCAGATCGTCGTCGGGATTAAGCCCCAGCACCCGCTGCCACTGTATGCGCGCCTCGCCGGCCCGGCCCACGCGCCAATACGCGTCACCGAGATGGTCGTTGATGACGGGATCCTGCGGCCGCAAGGCAACGGCACGTTCCAGATGCGTGACCGCTTCTGCGGCCTCGCCCAGTTTGTAGAGGGCCCAGCCGATACTGTCGACGATGTAGCCATCATCCGGCCGCTGTTCGACGGCGCGCTCCAGCATCCTGCGCGCCTCTTTCAGGTTCTTGCCCTGTTCCACCCAGCTGTATCCGAGATAATTCAGGATGAACGGCTGATCGGGCTGCAGTTCCAGGGCCTTGAGCAGATCCGCCTCGGCCCGGTCCCACCGTCCCGCCCGTTCCAGCGCGATCCCGCGGCTGTACAGGAGCGTCCAGTCGTCGCGGCCGATGTCACCGATACGCTCGATCGCGCGGTCATACGCGTCGACGGACTCATCGTACCGTTCCTGATAGCGCAGGATGTTGCCGAGGCGGATGAGCGCGTCGCTCCGTTCCGGCCGCTCCCGGCTCATACCGCGCAACAGGGCCACAGCTGCCTCGGTATCCCCCAGATCGTAATAGTCGTCGGCCAGACGCAGGCGGGCGACCCAGCCATAGGCGCTGTCCGGGTCGACGGCACGGTAGACTTCCGCCGCCTCCCGATAGCGGCCGAACTCGTCCAGCACATCTCCCATCAGAAGCTGGGCAAGCGGATAACCGGGCCTGAGATACAGCGCCATCCGCGCGTAAATCAGCACGAAATCGCCGGCCCGCTCGATCGGCAGGACAGACGCAATATCGAAGAAGCTTTCCGCCATTCCCTGCACCGCATCGGCGACCAGCGGTCGGGGAGTCCTGTTCTCGGCGACGCGCCGCGCAGCGTCCACGATGATCGGGCTGTCGGCGCCCACGCCGCCGTACGAATCGTACAGCGCCTTCGCCTTGTCGGCGCCGCCGTGACGCTCGAGATAGTTGCCATACGCGTGCACCACGCGGTTCGGCGCGGCGCCGGGATCGGTGCCCATGGCCGCCCGATACACCGCGTCCGCGTCGTTGGTGCGGCCCGCGATATCGTTGATCAATGCCTCGTGCAGCTGGCGCAGCAGCGTGAATCCGCTGTCGCTGTCGAGCGGGGACAGGGCCGCAATTGCGCTGTCCGTCTGGCCGGATCCCGCATGCGCCCATGCCAGGGCCAGCGGCACGGAATACCGGGACAGGTCCTCCCGGTCCATGGTTTCGAGCCGGCGAACCGCGGCCGGATGATCCCCGGTCTTCATGGACTCCGCGACCAGAAGAAGCTGTACCAGGGAAATCTTCGTGCCGGCCGTGTCCAGCCTGTGCGCCAGGCGCAGCGCCACGTCCATCCGGCCGGCTTCGAACGACAGGAAGAATGTGCGGCGCATCAGCGCCAGGTCGTCGGGGTTCTCCTCGAGCGCGCGCAACAGGGCCTCCGAGGCGCGCTCGAAGTCGCGTGTCTTCTCGGCAAACCGTCCGGCAAGGTAATTGCCGTATGGCGACCGCTGCCCGCCGGGCTCGACAACGCTCAGGCGCCTGGAATCCTGCGCCGCCGCATCGCCGGTCGCGGCATCGCCGGGATTGCCGGGCGAGCAGCCGAACAATATGGCGGCCAGTATGGTCGCGGCCATGCGGGAGGCGCGAAACAGGACGGGTTCCGCCGGACGGGCGGACTTGGAAGGCCGCATTGGAATCCTCTCACAAGATATTCGGGCCGCGGCACAGTACCCGCCCGATTCGCATCCGTCCAGCGGACGCGGCGAAAATCGGCGGGTGCGGTCTTGCCCCGGCGCGGGCTGTTGGAAGCAGCGGTTTTCCGGCAGTAACGGTCACATTCCGCCGTATGCCGGACCGCCGCCGCCTTCGGGCACCGTCCAGTCGATGTTCTGGGTCGGATCCTTGATGTCGCAGGTCTTGCAGTGGACGCAGTTCTGGGCGTTGATCTGCAGCTTCGGCGCACCGCCCTCTTCGACGATCTCGTACACGCCCGCCGGACAGTAGCGCTGTTCCGGCGCGTCGAACCGCTCCAGGTTGACGTCGATCGCGACCGACGGGTCCCGCAGGACCAGATGGGCCGGCTGGTCCTCCTCGTGACTGGTGTTGGAGAAAGCGACGTTGGTCAGGCGGTCGAAGCTGATCACGCCGTCCGGCTTGGGATAGTCGATCGGCTTGCACTGCGCCGCCGGTTTCAGCCGGTCGTGGTCGGAATGATTGCGGAAGGTCCAGGGCGCGCGGCCCCGGAACAGATAGGTGTCCAGCGCCGAATAGACGAGGCCGAACCAGCGCCCGCGATTGAACGCGGGGCGGATGTTGCGCGCCCTGTAGAGGTCGCGCCACACCCATGTCTGTTGCAGCCGTTCGGCGTAGGCCTCCACCTCGCGCGCGCCGTCCGTCTCGGCCAGCGCCTCGAACACCGCCTCGGCTGCGGTCATGCCGGATTTCATCGCGGTATGCGAGCCCTTGATCTTCGGCACGTCGAGAAAGCCGGCGGTGTCGCCGACCAGCAGGCCGCCCGGAAAGGTGAGTTTCGGGATCGACTGGTAGCCGCCCTCGTTCAGGGCCCGCGCGCCGTAGCCGATGCGCCGGCCGCCCTCGAGGGTCGGGCGGATCGCCGGGTGATGCTTGAACCGCTGGAATTCGAGATACGGGTTCAGATACGGATTCTCGTAGTCCAGTCCGACCACGAAGCCGACGGCGACCTGGTTGCCTTCCAGGTGATAGACGAACGAGCCGCCATAGGTCTTCGCGTCCAGCGGCCACCCGATGCTGTGGATCGTGGTGCCCGGTCTGTGTTGTTCCGGCGCCACCTCCCACAGTTCCTTGATGCCGATGCCGAAGGTCTGCGGGTCGCAGCCACGCCGCAACTCGAACCGCTCGAACAGGGTCTTGGTCAGCGAGCCGCGGCAGCCTTCGGCGAAGATCGTCTGGCGCGCGTGCAGCTCCATGCCCGGCTGGTAATTGGGCCCCTGCGCGCCGGATTTGGTGACGCCCATGTCGCCGGTCGCCACGCCCTTGACCGACCCGTCCTCGTGATAGAGCACCTCGGCGGCGGCGAAGCCGGGATAGATCTCGACGCCCAGCGCTTCGGCCTGCTCGCCGAGCCAGCGGCAGACGTTGCCGAGACTGACGATGTAGTTGCCGCGGTTGTGCATTTGCGGCGGCGTCGGCAGCCGGAACGCTTTCTTTGCGGTGAGGTACAGGAAGCGGTCGTCGCCGGCCGGCGTGTTCAGCGGCGCGCCCTTCGCCTGCCAGTCGGGGATCAGCTCGTCGAGCGCGCGCGTTTCGATCACCGCGCCCGAGAGGATGTGCGCGCCGACCTCGGCGCCCTTTTCGACGACGCAGACGCCCAGTTCCCGTCCCGCGCCCGCCGCCAGCTGCATGAGCCGTATCGCGGCGGCCAGCCCGGACGGCCCGGCGCCAACGACGACGACATCGTATTCCATGGATTCGCGTTCCATGCCCATGCCTCCTGTGCCTGTATCCTTCTGATACCTACAGGACCGATCACCTGTTTGCTATAACCATTACGGCTGATATTAAAGTCGTGGCGGCCCGGCGCGAACGGGCCGGCAGCACGGTGGAACCAGGCGATGAACGACGGCGGCGACGGGACGGAGCGGCGAAAGACCCTGGCCATGCTGGACTGGATGGCCGCGATGGGCGCCGACGAGGCGGTCGGTGCCGCACCGGTGGACCGCCGCGGGGCGCGTCAGAAGCCGCAGGCGCTGCGCGAGGCCCCACCGTCGCCGGCGCCGTCCCCTGCCCCGGCCGCACCCGCCCCGCTGGCCCCGGCACAAGGCGCCGCCGACGCGCGCGAGGCCGCAGCCAGGGCCGCCAGCCTCGAGGAGCTGCGCGCGGCGCTGCAGGCGTTCGAAGGCTGCGCCCTGAAGCGCACGGCGACCAACCTCGTCCTGGCGCGCGGCAATCCGCAAGCGCCGGTCATGTTCATCGGCGAGGCGCCCGGCGCCGAGGAGGACCGTGCGGGCCTGCCGTTCGTCGGCCCCAGCGGGCAGCTTCTCGACCGCATGCTGTCGTGGATCGGGCTCGACGAGGAGTCCGCCTACATCACCAATATCCTGTTCTGGCGACCGCCGGGCAACCGCAGCCCGACGGACGCGGAATCCGCGGCCTGCCTGCCGTTCGTGCGCCGCCATATCGCCATCGTCAAGCCGCGCCTGCTGGTCACGCTGGGCCGGCCGGCGATGAACGCGGTGCTCGGCATCGGCACCGGCATCAACAGGGCGCGGGGCCGCTGGGTCGAGTACGGCGAGGGCCTGGACACACCGGTCCCGGCGATGCCGACCTTCCATCCCGCCTATCTGCTGCGCAATCCCGCGCAGAAACGGCAATCCTGGATCGACTTCCTCGCGCTGCGGGAACGGCTCGAAAGCCTGGCATGATCTTGCGCCATACTTTTGGCGAACTACCGGAAATCCTCGCTGAATTGCCGCCATTCCGTCGTATTGCCGGGCCGGTGGCCGTCTATACCAATTCTTTACTTCGGCCCGTTTAATGTTGTCTTATCGTCATTACTGAACCGAGGCGCGGTTTCCACGCGCCCGAACGAGGGGAAATCGCCGTGTCCTTCCCGCATCGCCGAAGCCTGTGCATGGCGTTGTTCGTGCTGGCGGTTCTGCTTTCAGCGCCGGCGCGCGGCGCCTCGGCGGTGGAGCCGGCCTCCCCGGCGACCCGCCCGCCGATGCCGGCGCCGCTGGACCCCGCCGAATCGGCGATCGAGGAGCTGTTCACCATCCTCGGCGACGAGGATGCGAATCTGTACCGGGACATCTTCCGGCTCCAGAACGACGGTCAGTGGAAGGCCGCGGACCAGCGGATCGCCAAATTGTCGGACCGCATCCTGATGGGCCACGTCCTCTACCAGCGCTACATGCATCCGCGCGCCTACCGTTCGACCTATGTCGAGCTCAAGGACTGGATGCAGGCCTATGCCGACCACCCGGACGCCCAGCGGATTTACCGCCTGGCGGTCAAGCGGCGGCCGTCCAATTATAAATGGCCGCGCCAGCCGGGCTGGCCCGCTGTGAACGTGTCAGGGGCGATCGCGGAGCCGGACACAGCGTCCGAGGCCACGGTGCGGCGCCGCACCAGCCGCGACATGCGCTATGCGCAGCGGCGCATCCGCCGCTGGCTCAATATGGGCGCGCCGACCAAGGCTTACAATTATCTCAGCCAGAAGAGCGTCGCGCGGCATTTTGATGCGATCGGCTATGACGAGATGCTGGTCAGGATCGCGGCCGGCTTCTACCAGGTCGACAAGAACGAGCAGGCGCTGGAACTGGCTGGCAAGGCCGCCGCACGGTCCGGCGAATATATGCCCGACGCCTACTGGTGGGCGGGCCTGACCGCCTGGCGGATGGGCCGGCACGCGCTGGCGGCGGACCATTTCGAGGCACTGGCCTGGTCCGGGACGAACGACTGGCTGGCATCCGCAGGCGCCTACTGGGCGGCGCGGGCCTACCTCGTATCGCACGAGCCCGGCAAGGTCGTGCCGATGCTGCAACTCGCGGCGGACCGGCCGCTGACATTCTACGGCGTGCTCGGCCAGGAAGCGCTGGCGCTACGGCAGCCGATCGACTGGTCGGTGCCGGTCGCCAGTGTCGATGCCGCCCGCGGGATCAGCCGGATCCCGGCGGCGCGGCGTGGCCTCGCGCTGCTGCAGATCGGCCAGGACCGGCACGGCATGGCCGAGCTGAAGCGGATCTTCGAGCGACTGCCGCAGCCCATGCTGCAGACCCTGGTGGCCTATGCCGACGGCGCGCAGATCGCGCCGCTCGCCTTCCAGCTGGGCGACGCGATGCACCGCCGCGACGGCGACTGGCACGGCGCCGCTTTGTATCCGCTGCCGTCGTGGGAACCGAATGGCGGATTCCAGCTCGACCGGGCGCTGATCTTCGCCCTGATGCGCCAGGAGTCCAACTTCAAGACCAACGCCAAGAGCCACGCCGGCGCGCGCGGGCTGATGCAGCTGATGCCCGGCACCGCCGGATTCATTTCCGGCCGGCGCTACCGCGGCTGGCGCAGTGACAAGCTCTACGATCCAGAACTGAACGTCACGCTGGGCCAGAAATACATGGTCCATCTGCTGGAGACGCCCAGCATCGACGGCAGCCTGTTCCTTGCGGTCGCGGCCTATAACGGCGGGCCGGGCAATCTGCGCCGTTGGCTGAGCCGCGTCGATTTCCGCGACGATCCGCTGCTGTTCATCGAAAGCATCCCGAAGCGCGAGACCCGCATCTATGTCGAGCGCGTCCTGACCAACTTCTGGCTCTACCGCGACCGCCTCGGCCAGCCCCGGCCGTCGCTGGAGGATGTTGTCGCGGGTGACTGGCCGGTCTACAGTGCGCTCGACCCGCTGAACAAGCAGGTCGCGCTCGACATGACCGCCAGCGAGGAACAGAGGTGAAGATTGAAGGCGATCGCGACTTCCTGCCCGTCAACATCGCGATCCTGACCGTCTCGGACACCCGTACCGAGGCCGACGACAGATCCGGCAATACCCTGGTCGAGCGGCTGCAGGAGGCCGGCCACACGCTGGCCGCCCGCGCCATCGTCCGCGACCAGGCCGAGCTCATCGCGGCACAGCTGCAGGCGTGGATCGACGATCCCGCAATCGATGTCGTGATCTCGACCGGCGGCACCGGGGTGACCGGCCGCGACGTGACGCCCGAGGCGGTGCTGCGCGTCGCCGAAAAGGAGGTCCCCGGGTTCGGTGAATTGTTCCGCTGGATCAGCTACCAGAAGATCAAGACCTCGACGATCCAGAGCCGCGCCATGGGCGCCGTCGCCAAGGGCACCTACATCTTCGCCCTGCCCGGCTCGCCGGGCGCCTGCAAGGACGCCTGGGACGAGATCCTGGTCCACCAGCTCGACAGCCGCACAAGGCCCTGCAATTTCGTCGAGTTGATGCCCCGCCTGCAGGAGGCGTGAGGGGCGGCGGCTGGCCTGATTGCGTCCGTCCAAGGTCGAGCGACCTCATACTTCGAGACGCGGCTACGCCGCTCCTCAGCATGAGGCTCCTCCGTTTGTGCCCTCATGCTGAGGAGGGCCGAAGGCCCGTCTCGAAGTATGAGGTCGCTCGGCGCCGCGTCATCTTGATCTGATCGCCCGGCCCCGCCAGCCTCGCCACGCCGCTGCGTCGTCGACGTCGGACAGCGTGTCGCACAGCGCGTGACGGCGGCCGGGCGGGAGGTTGGCGATGGTGTCGGCCAGCGCGTCGGCGGTCGACCAGCGGACATCGTCGAACAGGTGGCCGAGCAGGCCGCGGTCGCGCACCCCGACCAGCCAGTAGCCGCCGTCGCCTGCCGGGCCGAATACGGCGTGATGGCGGGCCAGCACGCGGAAGGCGCGGGCGATATGCGGCGGCCGGACGCCGGGGATGTCGCTGCCGACCAGCACCACCGGGCCCGGCGGCATGGCGGCGATGATGCGCGCCATCCGCGCCCCGAGACCGCCCCGCGCCTGGGCGATGCGCGGCACGCCGCGCGGCCAGCGATACGCGCCCGCGGTGACGCACAGCACGGTGCGCCAGCGCGCATCACGGGCCAGGCGCCGCACCAGCGCGTCCAGCGTCAGGCGGTGGAAGCGCAGCGCCGCCGCGTCGCCGATGGCGGCGGCCAGGCGGCGCTTCACCGCCCCCCGCCGTGGCGTCCGCGCGAACAGGATCAGCGTCGGCTTCACCGCTCATAGATCCGCATGATGGCGCGCGGCGGCACGCCGAGGAACCACAGCGCGAGGCACAACTGGTTGCGCAGCGGCCGCAGCCAGAAGCCGTCGCGGCGATAGCGTGCGGCCGAGGTGACGGCGACCGCGTCGAGCATGGCGAGCCGGCGCCGGCCGATGCGGCGCACGAGGTCGACGTCCTCCATCAGCGGCAGCGGCGCGTAGCCGCCCAGTTCGTTGAAAAAGTCGCGCGCGATCAGCAAGCCCTGGTCGCCGTAGGGAAGGCCCAGCACGCGGCAGCGCAGGTTGGTGAGCCATGCGATGCGGCGTGCGGCAATGCGCGCATCGTCCAGCGCGAACCGGAAATACGCTGCCCGGCCGGCATTCGCCGGGCTTTCGATGAACCCGCGCACCACCGTATCCCAGCCCGGCTGCAGCACGGTGTCGGCATGCAGGAACAGCAGCCAGTCGCCGCGCGCCGCCGCCGCGCCTGCGGCCAGTTGCAGGCCCCGCCCGGTCTCGCCGCGCACCAGCCGTGCGCCTGCGGCCTCTGCGATCGCCGCCGTTTCGTCCGTCGAGCCGCCGTCCGCAAGGATCGCCTCGCGGATCAGGTCGAGCGCGCCGAAATCGGCCAGCGGCGGCAGGCTGCGCCGGAGCCACGCGGCGGCGTTCAGCGTGGGGATGACGATACTGACTTTGGCCATGGCGTCCGGTGTAGCGCATTTCGCGCGTGCCGGGAATCGGTTCCGGAGAGGTTTCCTGCAGCTTGCATTCGCGATGCCGGCCTATGAAAAAGTAGATACAATTTTAGCTTTCCCGGGGTTGTCGCGGTGCCGCCCCGCGCTCTATCAATGCGCACGGGAAGGGCCAAAGGCGACAAGAACCGATGACCCCTGAGGATCTGGATATGCTGCACGCCGCGTTGATCACGCGGCCGGGCTTCGAAGCCGTCGCGCGCGAGGCGCTGGAGCCGATGCCCGAGAAGGGGCTCGCCCACGACCATATCGTGATCCGCGGCACCGGCGCGCTGTTGCGGGTGCCGCGGCAGAGCCAGTTCGCCCTGCCGGCGAAGGAGAATCTCGAATACCAGCTCGCCGGCTTCGCCCGCGGCGCGGCGGGGGGCCATGCGCCGCGCCTGCACGGCGCGATCCAGCCAACGCCCGGCGTGCCGATGGGGGCGGTGATCGTCGACTGCATCGACGGCCGGCCGGCACAACTGCCGCAGGACCTGCCGGCGATCGCCGACTGCCTCGCGGCGATGCACCGGCTGCCGCTGCCCGGCCCCAGCCACCGCGCGCCGCTGGCCTGGCATGCCGACCCGGTGGCGGGAACCCTGGCCTTCATCGAGAGCCAGGCGCCGTACCTTGGAGCAGCGACGGACGATGCCGCGGCGCGCCGCATGATCGGGGAAGAGATCGAATGGGCGCGCGGCTTCGCCGCGGACAGCGCCGGCAAGGACCAGCCGGTAACGCTGGTCGCGACCGACACCCATCCGGGCAATTACGTGATCGACGCAGACGGCCACGCGTTCATCGTCGACCTCGAAAAGTCGCTGTACGGGGCGCCGGCCGTCGACCTTGCGCATGCGACGTTGTACACCTCGACCACCTGGGACGTGGAGTCCGGGGTCGAGATCGAACCGGCCGACGTCGCCGACTTCTACCGCTACTATCTCGGCGCGATGCCGGCGGCCCTGGCCAGCGCGCTGGAGCCTTGGCTGATGCCGCTGCGCCGGCTGACCTGGCTGCGCTCGACCACCTGGTCGGCGAAATGGCGGGTCGAATCGAAGAAGGGCAAGGTTGCCGGCAAGCACGAAGCCGCAGCGACCGAGGACTGGTCGGCCGAGAACCGCGACGCCGCGCTGATCGCGCATGTCGAGGCCCGCACGCGGGATTATCTGAGCGCCGAAACGGTGGAGCGCATCCGCGCCGAATGGCGCGAGCCGGGGGGGCTGGCGGCGATGTTGCCGGGGTGATGCACCCAACCGGCGCCGAAGGGCGGCTTGAACCACGCGCTGAAACCCGCAGAAAATGCCGGTGCATGGGGTTGTTCCTCGCAGATGATCCCGCCACGCCGTTTGCCGGGGCGAATTCGGTCGAAGGTAGATCCTGCAATCCGTATCATGGACCGAGTGGCGATCGCGGAGGCCGGGCAATCCGAACAGACAGGGAAACTGGAATAAGGCCGGCCGGTACCCGCGATCGAGCGACCTCATACTTCGAGACGGGCCTGCGGCCCTCCTCAGCATGAGGACACAAACGCCGGAGCCTCATGCTGAGGAGCGGCAAAGCCGCGTCTCGAAGTATGAGATCGCGCAACCCGCCAGCCTTGAATGTTCCATTTTTGTTCTCTACACTGACTTGATGACCGAATCACTTCCGGACAGGCCGCGCAGGGGGCGTGGCGCGGTTGGCAACCCGACGGGGCGCTTCGAGGCGGCGTTGCGGGTCGCCGAAGACGACGGCTGGGGGCTGGGCGACGCCGAGCCGCCGCCGCTGCGCACCACGCTGGCCGTGGACAGCGCGCGGAGGATCATCACGCGGAACCAGTCGCCCGACGTGCCGTTCGACCGTTCGATCAACCCCTACAAGGGCTGCGAGCATGGCTGCGTCTACTGCTTCGCGCGGCCGACCCACGCCTATCTCGGCCATTCGCCGGGGCTCGACTTCGAGTCCAAGCTGTACTGGAAGCCGGACGCGCCGGCGCTGCTGGAGGCCGAACTGCGCGACCCCAAATACAGGGCCGCGACCCTGGCGCTGGGCGCCAACACCGACCCCTACCAGCCGGTCGAGCGGGAACGCAAACTGACCCGGCGAATCCTCGAGGTGCTGGCGGACTACCGGCATCCCGTCGGCATCGTCACCAAATCGAACCTGGTGCTGCGCGACCTCGACATCCTCACCGCCATGGCGCGTGAGGGCATCGTGCGGGTCGCGGTCTCGCTGACGACGCTGGATCGCGGCCTCGCCCGCCGCATGGAGCCGCGCGCGCCGACCCCTTCGAGGCGATTGGAGGCGATAAGCGGCCTCGCCGCTTCGGGCGTGCCGGTGACCGTGCTGGCGGCGCCGATCGTCCCGGCGCTCAACGACCACGAGATCGATGCGATCCTCGCCGCGGCCGCGGAGGCCGGCGCCGGCGCCGCCGGCTACGTGCTGCTGCGCCTGCCGCTTGAGGTCAAGACGCTGTTCGCCGACTGGCTCGGCACCCATTACCCCGACCGCGCGAAGCGGGTCATGAGCCTCGTGCGTCAGACCCGCGGCGGCCAGCTGTACCAGAGCGAATGGGGCAAGCGGCAGACCGGCGACGGCGCCTACGCCGAACAGATCGCCCGCCGCTTCGAGATCGCCTGCCGCCGTCACCACCTGCATCACGACCACACGCCGCTCGACGAGGGCCGTTTCCGCCGCCCGCCGCGGGCCGAGGACCAGATGGAACTTCTTTAGGAGGCGACGAATATCTCCTCAGGACCAGGTGACCGGCTTCAGGTGCGGCGGCATTGTGGTCAGGCCGCCGGCGCCGCGCAGGAAGATCGGCAGGTCGATCAGCGGCAGCGGCGCCGGGATCTGGCAGAAGGTCTCGACCACGAAGCCGCGGTGGTAGCTGTTGTGGTTGACCATGTGCATCAGGATCATGGCGCGGCTCATGGTGCCCTCGGCGCCGCTCAGCAGGGTGAACGACACCGGCTCGTCCGCCGCTTCCGGCGACAGCGCGTCGGCATAGCCGATGATGCGCACGTCCATTTCCGTGCGCGCGGCCACCAGATCCTCGAAATCGGCGTGGATCACTTCGTTGAGCGCCTTGTGCCCGTGCGCCTCGCCATGCAGATGCGCCCACCACATGCGGTCGGTGACCAGCGGATGGTTCAGCGTGTTAACGATGGTCCGGAACAGGCCCGGACGCGGCCGCGTCGCCTCGCCCGCGGGCAGTCCGCGCACCGCTTCCAGCAGCTCGGCATTGGCCCATGCGTTATAGCGGGTCAGGGTCTTGAGCATCTCGGTCTGGTCCATATCGCCCCCTCTTCGATCGTTCGCGGCTTGCACTGGCCGGTCGCCCGCGCCGCGGTGCCGGCCCACACTATACCGCCTTTTCCAGGGCGCAAACGCACGGAGCTTGCCAGCCGTTTCGGGTGAACCAACTCAATAGAACCGACGCAACCATTGCCCCTTCAATTTCATTCGGGCGGGAAAGCGGAAATGAAACCGAACAGGATCGTATCGAGAGAGGCCTGGACCGCCGCGCGCAAGGCGCTGCTGGCAAGGGAAAAGGAATTCACCCGGGCGCGCGACGCGCTGAGCGAGGCGCGGCGGCAGCTGCCCTGGGTCAAGGTCGACAAGGACTACGTCTTCGAAGGGCCGGACGGGCAGGAAACCCTGTCCGACCTGTTCGCCGGGCGCAGCCAGCTGATCGTCTACCATTTCATGTTCGGCCCCGACTGGGAGGAAGGCTGTCCGTCCTGTTCATACCTGGCCGACCATTTCGACGGCGCGATCGTGCATCTGAACCACCGCGACGTCAGCATGGCGGTGGTGTCGCGGGCGCCGCTGGACAAGCTCGAGGGCTACAGGAAGCGGATGGGCTGGGCGTTCAAATGGCTGTCGTCGCTGGGCAGTGACTTCAACCAGGACTACCACGTCTCGTTCGCTGCGGACGACCTCGCCAAGGGCGCGGTCTACTACAATTACGGGACCGGCGGGTTCCCGAGCGAGGAGGCGCCAGGCATCAGCGTCTTTCACAAGGACGCGAACGGCGACATCTTCCACACCTATTCGGCCTATGCCCGCGGCCTCGACATGCTGATCGGCGCCTACAACCTGCTCGACCTGGTGCCCAAGGGCCGCGACGAGGCCGGGCTGTCCTTCACCATGGAGTGGCTCCGCCGCCACGACCAGTACGAGGACTGAGGGCCGGGCGGACGGTCGCCGCTGGCGGCCCGCCGATCCGCCGGATACACTAACGGCCGTGTACCGGGCCGACTGGGTGGCATTGCGATGGGGTTGCGAAAAACATGACCGCGGTTCGAAAACGCAGGTCGTGGATCATCGGGATCGTTCTGCTGCTGTTGGTCCCCGTCCTGTCGGCGGTCGGCGGATGCTGGATCGTAACCAACCCGATCCACGTCACGCCGCAACCCGCCCCTGCCCCGGCAGCGGAAACTGCCCGGCTGGAGGCCGATGTCCGTTTTCTCGCGGCGATGAACCCGTCCCGTACTGCGAACAACGTCGCGGCGCTCGACGCGGCGGCGGGTCATATCGAACAGTCGTTCGCGGCGGCGGGCTGCGCCACCGCGGCGCAGGCCTTCGAAGTCGATGGATCGACGTACCGGAACATCGTTTGCGCCTTTGGTCCCGAAACCGCGCCGCTTCTGGTGGTCGGCGCGCATTACGACGTGGCCGGCGAGGGCAATCCCGGGGCCGACGACAATGCCAGCGGCGTCGCCGCGATCCTTGAACTGGCGCGGCTGGTCGGCACGGCGCAGCCGGCGCTAACGCACCGTTTGGAGCTGGTCGCCTTCACGCTGGAAGAGCCGCCGCATTTCAAGACGCCGAACATGGGCAGCTACGTCAATGCGCGCGGCGTGGTGGACAGCAAGACGCCGCTGAAGCTGATGATCAGCGTCGAGATGGTCGGCTATTTCTCGGACGAGCCTGGCTCCCAGGATTATCCCGCGGGATTTCTCGGATGGCTCTATCCGGACACGGCGAACTTCATCGGCGTGGTCGGCCGGACCTTCGACAGGTCGCCGGTGGCCCGGGTGAAGGCGCTGATGGCCTCGGCCGGCACCGTGCCGGTTAATTCGATCAACGCGCCGGCCACCCTCGCCGGCATCGATTTTTCCGACCATTGGAGCTTCTGGGAGCACGGCCTGCCTGCCGTCATGGTCACCGACACCGCGTTCTTCCGGAACGCGAATTACCACCGCCCGACCGACACCGCGGAGACTCTCGACTATCAGCGCATGGCTGGCGTCGTCGACGGCCTGTACCAGGTCGCGGCGGGATACTGAGCGGCCGACGCTGCAGGCAGCGACAGCTTCGCCGATTTCTTGTAATTTGTTAGGAGATTTCGGCGTATTCTGAATCGCAGACCCATCGATTCGCGCCGGGAGTCATGGAAGACACCCTCCAGTTGACAGGCATGGCCTTCGTGATCGTCGCCGCGACGCTCTGCGGCGTGGCGATGACGCACCTCAGGCAGCCGGCGATCGTCGGCTACATCCTGGCCGGGGTGCTGCTCGGCCCATCGGGGCTCAAGCTGGTCAGCGACCGCGAGCAGGTCGGCGCGCTGGCCGAGCTGGGCGTGCTGATGCTGCTGTTCTTCATCGGCATGGAACTGTCGCTGCGCAGCTTCCGCTTTACTTGGCGGATCGGCCTGTTTTCGACCCTGATCCAGATCGCGGTCAGCATCGGCGCGATGCTGGTGGTGCAGCACTTCATGGGCTGGCCGCTGGGGTATGCGGTGTTCTTCGGCTTCGTCGTGGCGCTCAGCAGCACCGCGGTCGCCGTCAAGATGCTCGACGATATCGGAGAGTTGCACACCCGCATCGGCCGCACCGCGATCAGCGTGCTGATCGCCCAGGACCTGGCGGTGGCGCCGATGCTGCTGATCGTCGGCGGGCTGTCCGGCGGCGAGTTGCAGATCGCCGTGGTTCTGAAGGTGGCGGCATCTGTCGGGCTGCTGATGGCGGTCACGATGTTCTTCAGCAGGCGGCGCCGGATCAACCTGCTGCCGCTCAAACTGGTGGTCGGCAATATCGATCTCCTGCCGCTGGCCGCGATCGGCTGGTGCTTCGGCTTCGCCGCGCTGGGCGGGATCACCGGCCTGACCCCGGCCTACGGCGCCTTCTTCGCCGGGCTGCTGGTCGGCAACAGCGCCCAGCGGCACGCCGTCGCCGAGGTCGCCCAGCCGGTGCAGTCGATCCTGCTGATGGTGTTCTTCCTGTCGATCGGCCTGCTGATCGACCTTGCCTATCTGTGGGCCAATCTGTGGCTGGTGCTAAGCCTGTGGTTCTTCATTGCGGTGTTCAAGACCGGGCTCAACGTTGCCATCCTTCAGGCCATGGGCGAGCCGCCGCAGCGCGCCTTCATGACCAGCCTGATCCTCGCCCAGGTCGGCGAGTTCTCGTTTGTGCTCGGCGCCGCGGCCCTGAACCACGGCGTCATCACCTCCGACATCCACCGCCTGGTGGTCGCAGTCACCGTGGTCTCGCTGGTGACCAGCCCGTTGTGGATGCACAGCGCGCGGCGCCTGCACAACCGGGCAGCGCGCAGCGCGCCGACGCCGGTGGCGCTCCTGAAGATCGTCTATGTCCGCGAATGGCGGCTGACGCTGCGGCTGACCTCGGGCGTCGCACAATGGTTCCAGGGCCTGATCATACGCATCAAGGCGCATTACTGGCGGCGCAAGCATCGACGCGAGATGCTGGCCCGCAGCGAAATCATGCCGCCGCCGGCGAACGATCCGCTGCCGGAGCCGGACCCCCCCGAAAGCCCGCCGGACCCCGAGGCGGATGCGGACCGGCGGCGCGTCGGCGATGCCTGATTTCTCCTTCGAGTCAGCGCTCGGCGGGACGGTTGCCGGGATCGACGAGGCCGGCCGCGGCCCGTTGGCTGGCCCGGTGGTCGCTGCCGCCGTGGTGCTGGATCCGCAGCGCCTGCCGCCGGAGCTGGCGGCCGGGCTGGACGACTCCAAGAAGCTGGGGAAGCGGGTCCGCGAGCGCCTGTTCAAACTGGTCATGGCCAATGCCGCCGTCGGCGTCGGCCGGGCCAGCGTCGCGGAGATCGACGCGCTGAATATCCTCGAGGCGACCATGCTGGCCATGCGCCGGGCCGTCGGCGAGTTGCCGGCCCAGCCGGACCACGCCATCGTCGACGGCAACCGCGCGCCCGGGCTGGATATCCCGAGCCGCTGCATCGTCGGCGGCGACGGGCGCGCGCTGTCGATCGCCGCGGCCTCCATCGTCGCCAAGGTGACACGCGACCGGATCATGGCGCATCTGGCCGTAGAATGCCCCGGATATGGCTGGGAGCGGAACGCCGGCTACGGCACACGGCAGCACGGCGAAGCGCTGCAAACACACGGCGTCACGCGGCACCACCGCAGAAGCTTCGCACCCGTCGCAAAATTGCTAAAGTAATAATTCCGTAAGATTTGGGATTCAAAATAGATTGACCTGTAGAATCACAGGACTCATATTCGCCCGATGTCCAAAGCCAAGAAAAATCCTGATATATTTCCGGTGAATCAAATCCTCGCCGGCGACTGCGTGGAAATCATGCGCGGTCTGCCCGAGAAATCCGTCGATATGATCTTCGCCGACCCGCCCTACAATTTGCAGCTTGGTGGTGAACTCCACCGGCCGAACAATAGCCGGGTCGACGGCGTCGAGGAACACTGGGACAAGTTCGACTCCCTGGCCGCCTATGACCGATTTACCCACAACTGGCTTGCGGCCGCGCACCGCATCCTGAAGGACGAAGGCACGATCTGGGTGATCGGCAGCTACCACAACATCTTCCGCGTCGGCTCGGCGCTCCAGGATCTCGGTTTCTGGGTCCTGAACGACGTGGTCTGGGTCAAGACCAACCCGATGCCGAATTTCCGCGGCACGCGTTTCACCAACGCGCACGAGACCCTGATCTGGTGCTCGCGCGGCAAGGACGCCCGCTACACCTTCAATTACCAGGCCATGAAGGCGCTCAACGACGACCTGCAGATGCGCAGCGACTGGCTGATCCCGCTGTGCGGCGGGCCGGAACGTCTGCGCGGCGAGGACGGCGGCAAGGCCCATCCAACCCAGAAGCCGGAGGCGCTGCTACACCGCGTCATCATGGCGTCGACACAGCCCGGGGCGGTGGTGCTGGACCCGTTCTTCGGCACCGGCACGACCGGCGCGGTGGCCCGCAAGCTGGGCCGCAATTTCATCGGCATCGAGCGCGAGGTCGAATACCGCCGCATCGCCGGGAAGCGGCTCGCCGCGATATCCGACGTGGTGGACCTGGAACTGGTGGACGCGCCGGCGAAGCGCCGCGAGACGCGCATACCGTTCGGCTGGGTGGTCGAGCACGGGCTATTGCGGCCGGGCGATATCCTGTTCGATCCAGGCAAGCGCTGGACCGCAAAGGTGCGCGCCGACGGCTCGATTATTTCGGCCCAGCACCGCGGTTCGATCCACCAGGTCGGCGCAGCCGTGCAGGGCGCGCCGAGCTGCAACGGCTGGACCTTCTGGATGACCGACCGCTTCGGCACGCCGGCGCCGATCGACCTGTTGCGCCAGCGGCTGCGCGCGGAACTCGGCGCCGGGCGCTGAAGACCGGCACATGCGCTTGGCCTGATACCGTATCTTGATATTACCGGGACAGGGGCGATGCATCGGAGGAGTTCAGTGACCGCAAAGACCTCTCGCCTGGCGATTGCAGCCATCCTTGCTCTGGGTGTGCTGGCGGCATGTCCGCCGCCGAAAAATCCCGCCGGCGCCGAAAGCGAAACCAAGCCGGTTCTTCGACTGGCCGGGGTCGAGCAGTTCGACATCGTGGTGCTCGAGACCGATCCGGTCCAGGTCCGGGTCGTGGTCTACGGCTGGATGTCGGATTCGTGCATGACAATACGGAATTTCGAGCAGTCCCGCGAAGGCCGGTTGATCAGCCTCAAGATCATCACCACGCGCCCCGCCGACGTCATGTGCGCCCAGATGATCAAGCGCTTTCGCGAGACGTACCCGATCGAGACCCGCGACCTGCCCCCGGGGACCTACACGCTCGACGTCAGCGGCAAACAGGAGCAGTTCACATTGCCCTGAACCTTAAGCCATCGACCGATCTTGTCGTTCGACTCCCGATAGCGCCTGATGTATGCTTTTCCCGCGAGCGGCCCTCACAGAGGGAGGAGCTCCGTTGGCACCGCAAGGCATCGAAAGAAGGCTTGCTGCGATCCTCGCCGCCGATGTGGTGGCCTATAGCCGCCTCATGAGCGAGGACGAGGCGGGGACCCTCGCGCAACTAAAATCGCACCGCAAAGACCTGATCGATCCCGGGATCGCCGCGCACCGCGGGCGGGTCGTCAAGCTGATGGGCGATGGCGCGCTGGTCGAGTTCGCGAGCGTGGTGGACGCCGTCCAGTGTGCGGTCGAAATACAGCGCGCCATGGTCCAGCGGCTTGCGGAGGTGCCCGAGCAGCGCCGGATCGAGTTCCGCATCGGCATCAACCTCGGCGACGTGATCGTCGAAGGCGACGACATCTACGGCGACGGCGTGAATGTGGCCGCGCGCCTGGAGGGGCTCGCCGAGCCCGGCGGCATCTGTATCTCCGGGACGGCCTTCGATCAGGTCAGGAACAAGCTGGATGCCGGGTTCGCGTTCCTGGGCGAACAGCGGGTCAAGAATATCGCCGAGCCGGTGCGCGTTTAC
>Ga0224512_10000822_pt1 | contig 31834 bp, 30 predicted proteins | sample SF_May12_sed_USG_4_FD_169103 | JGI IMG/M metagenome (GOLD analysis project Ga0224512, IMG submission 169103) | Sediment microbial communities from San Francisco Bay, California, United States - SF_May12_sed_USGS_13 | ecosystem: Environmental > Aquatic > Marine > Sediment | place: USA... | reverse complement strand
TCAGGTCGTAGCGGGCGTCGTGGGATCGCACGTAGTGGCGGCCCTCGGCCGCCACAAGCTCGACCTCGGGACGCTGGAGCCAGCCTCCGATCCACGCGGCGAGGCGCGTCCGGTGCAGCTCGACGGTGATCGGCTGAAGCTCCACGCCCGTCACGTGCGAGGCGCCGTGGTAGACGGCGTTGAGCACGTCGATCCCGCCGCCCACTCCGATCACGAGGACGCGCGGTCGCTCCTGGAACAGGTAGGGCGTCTTGAGCACGTGGTAGTCGAGGAACGACAGCGAACGGCGCCCGCGCACCTGGAAGGCGTCGCTCCCGTTGTGGGCGTCGTAGACGATGGAGAGCGCGCGCGGCGGCGTGGGGCGCGTCTCGAGGTAGCGGTCGGAACGGCCGAACGCGGTCCAGAATCCACCGTACTGATTGGGGACGCCGAAGAGGTCGACCCGGTTCACCGGGCTCCACGCCGTGTAGAGGATCTTCGCGTCCGAGTCGCGGATCGCGGCGCCCAGGGTCTTGGTCGCGGCGGGACGGAACTCGAGCACGGCGCTCGACCACGGGGAGACGGCCACGAGCGCGAGGGCGACGCCGCCCAGGCCTCGGGCCAGGCCGGGCGAGGGAGCGTAGAGGGCGCCGGCGGCGACGAAGATCGCCGCGCAGAGGACGACGGCGGCCGGCCCGTCGACCCACGTGAGGGCCGCCACCGCCGCCGCGCAGCCGAGCGCGGCGCCGAGCAGGTCCGCGGCGTACAGGCGGCTCGCGCTGAGGGGAAAGGCGGCCAGCGGCGTCGACACGGCGAGCCCGGCCAGGAAGAACGGCACGGTGATCACCGCGTAGTAGGCGAGGAGCCCCAGGAAGAAGATCCCCGGACGGGCGATCAGCGCGTCCGGGCTGATCGGACGCGGCGCCAGGATCAGCATCCCCACGAGGAGCGCGACGCCCGCTCCGGCGGCGCACAGGGCCGCGAAGCGCTGCGGCCGCAGCTCGAAGAGCCGCGGCGCCATCGCCAGCAACGATCCCGCGGCCCCGAAGCCGAGCAGGGCGGTGCTGATGGTCAGGTAGGCCAGGTGGTACCAGATCGTGAACGAGAAGATCCGCGTGAGCAGGATCTCCTGCATGAGGACGCCGACGGAGCAGCAGAGGATTCCGGCGTAGACCGACGGCGGAGCGCCGGGCGGGCGAATCGCGGTCGGCGCCGCCATCGCCGTCAGCGGAACTTCGAGAAATCGGGCGCGCGCTTCTCGGCGAAGGCGCGCCGCCCCTCGGCGGCCTCCTCCGACTTGCCGAAGCTCTCGAGACCCGTGAAGGCGAGCCTCCCCTGACCCCCGACGTGGGCGCTGTCGGCGTTGAAGGACGCCTTGAGGAAGGCCAGCGCCGTGGGCGAGAGGGCGGCGGCCTCGCGGCCCCAGTCCCGGGCCTCGTCCAGCAGCCGGTCCGCCGCGACGACCTTGTTCACGAGGCCCCAGGCGAGAGCCTGCTGCGCGTCGTACTGGCGGCAGAAGAACCAGATCTCGCGCGCGCGCTTCTCGCCGACCACCCGCGTCAGGTAGGCGGTTCCGTAGCCGGCGTCGAAGGAGCCGACCCGCGGTCCCGCCTGGCCGAAGCGCGCGTGCTCGGCCGCGATTGTGACGTCGCACACCACGTGCAGCACGTGGCCGCCGCCGATGGCGAGGCCGTTGACGGCGGCGATCACCGGCTTCGGCACCTCGCGGATGGTGTGGTGCAGCGCCTCGATCTCGAACAGGCCGACCTCGCTGGTGCCGTAGCTCCCCTTCTCGACGTACTCCTTCTGGTCGCCGCCGGCGCAGAAGGCCCGGTTTCCCGCCCCCGTGAGGATCGCGCAGGCGAGGCTCCGGTCGGCCCAGGTGCGCTTGAAGGCGTGGATCAGCTCCTCGACGGTGCGGCCGCGGAAGGCGTTGAGGCGATCGGGCCGGTCGATGGTGATGATCGCGCTGGCCTCGTCGATCTCGTAACGGATGTCCTGGTAGTCCATGTCCCCTCCGCGCCTCAGCCCGCCATCGTGAGCCCGCCGCTCACGCTCAGGACCTGGCCGGTGATGAAGGTGGAGCGCGGGCTCGCGAAGAAGAGGATGGCGTCGGCGATCTCCTCCGGCCGCGCGATCCTCCGGAACGGGATGGCGCGGGTGAGCGCGGCCTGGAGCTTCTCCGGCAGCGATCGAAACAGGGGCGTGTCGGTCGGCCCGGGGCAGACGCAGTTCACGCGGATGTCGTGGGGCGCCATCTCGCGCGCCAGCGACTTGGTGAACGCGATGATGCCGCCCTTGGCCCCGGCGTAGACCGTCTCGCCGCTGCTCCCGACGCGGCCGGCGTCGCTGGCCACGTTTACGATCGCGCCGGCCCCCGCGTCGATCATGGCGGGCAGGAAGGCCTTCGCGACCTTCACGGTTCCGAGGAGATTGAGGCGCACGACCCGTTCCATGAACTCGACGCTGTTGTCGACGAAGGGCTCGACGCGGTCCCAACCGGCCGCGTTCACGACGACATCCGGCGCCGCGCCGCGCCCGAGCACCGCGTCGGCCAGGGCTGCGATAGAAGCGTCCTCGGTGACGTCGAGGAGCACGAAGTCGGCCTCGCCGCCGGTCTGCCGCACGGCGCCGCAGGTCTGCTCGCCCCCGGCCTCATCCACGTCGGCCACGAAGACGCGCGCGCCGGCGGCGGCCAGGGCCTGCGCCGTCGCGCGGCCGATGCCCGACGCCGCGCCGGTGACCACCGCCCGCTTTCCCTCGAGGCGCATCCGCGCGATGTTAGCCCGATTCGGCCTCGGCGCGGTCGTTGCGTCCGCCGGGCTTCGGGGCCGCGCCCTTGAACGGGCTCTCCGTGCGCAGTCCCTCGATGGCGCGGGCCGCCTGGCCGCGCTCGCTGGCGAGGAAGCGCGCGACGGCCGCGGCCAGCCGCGGCTCGGTCAGGAAGTGCAGGCTGTAGGTCGGCTGGGCTTCGAAGCCCCGGAGGTACTTGTAGTCGCCTCCGGCTCCGGGCTCGAAGCGCCGGATGCCGGACTCGATGCAGTGCTCGATCGCGGCGTAGTAGCAGACGTTGAAGTGGAGGTGGCGGGCCGGGCGCAGCGCGCCCCAGTAACGCCCGTAGAACGCGTCGCCCTTGACGACGTTCGTGGTCCCGGCGATCACCTCGCCGCCGTGGCGGGCGACGACGAAGCAGAGCCGGTGTCGGAAGCGCTGGGCGAGCCGCTCGAAGAAACGCAGATTCAGGTACTGCCGGCCCCAGGTGTGGCTCTCGATCGTCGCGAGGTAGCAGCGGAACATCGGCTCGACCAGGGCGTCGGGAATCGCGTCGCCCCGCAAGCACTCGATCTCGATCCCCTGCTCCGCCATCTCGCGGCGCTCGCGCCGGATCTGGTTGCGGCGCTTGCTCCGGAACCGGGCCAGATAGTCCTCGAAGCCGCCGTAGCCGGGATTGCTCCAGTGGTACTGGAGCCCGACGCGGAGCAGGTAGTCCGAAGCGGCCAGCGACCGGGTCTCGGCCTCCCGGCAGAAGTTGATGTGGACGCCCGAGAGGCCGTTGCCGAGGCACACCTCGCGCAGAGCCGCGCCGAGCTGACGGGTCCGCTCGGCCCGATCCTCGCCCTCGGCGACGAGCAGCCGCGCCCCCGTGACCGGCGTGAAGGGGATGCCGACCAGCAGCTTCGGGTAGTAGCGGATCCCGGCGCGCTCGGCGGCGTCCGCCCACGCCCAGTCGAAGACGAACTCGCCCTCGCTGTGATCCTTGACGTACGCGGGGCAGGCGGCCAGGAGCCGCGATTCGTCGCGAATCACCAGGGGCCGGGGCAGCCAGCCCGTGCCTGGCCCCACGGACCCCGACTGCTCGAGGGACGCGAGCCAGTCCCATTCCAGGAAGGGCGATTCGTCGCCGACCAGCGCGTCCCACGCGTCGCGGGGCACCCCCGCGACGCCCTCCAGCATCTCGACCCGCTGCATCGGCCCCTCGAGTCTAGCGTGTCCCGCTCGGCGGCCGCGCCGCGACCGCTTGCTATCCTCGTTCCCATGGCGCAGGACCCCACGGGCCCTGGCCGCGGGGATCCCGGCTCCCTCGACCCGCGGCGCGAGGGCGAGGTCTCGACCGAAACGCGCAGGCGCGTCGCCCGGCCGCCGCGTTACAAGGTGATCCTCTACAACGACGACTACACGCCCATGGAGTTCGTCGTCGCGATCCTGGAGACCGTGTTCGGGAAGGGACCCTCCGCGGCCACGCAGATCATGCTCCAGGTCCACAACGCGGGGCTCGGGGTGGCGGGCGTCTACGTGCTCGAGGTGGCCGAGACGAAGGTCTCGAGCGTGCACAAGCTGGCCGAGCAGAGGGGCTATCCCCTGCGCGCGGGAGTCGAGAAGGAATGAGCGAGATCGGGCGCGAGCTGCACCTCACCCTGCAGGCCGCCGTGCGCGAGGCCATGGTCCGACGCCACGCCTACGTGACCGTCGAGCACCTCCTCTACGCCCTGGCCCACGACCAGAAGGGGGCCGAGGTCCTGTTTCACGCCGGGGCCGAGGTGCCCGCCCTCAAGGCGGCCCTGGAACGCTTCTTCACCGACGACCTCGAGAGTGTGCCCGGGGACGAGCCCTTCGAGGGTCGGCAGACGCTCGCCTTCCACCGCGTGCTGGAGCACGCCATCTCGCACTGCGAGAGCGCCGAGAAGCGCGTCGTGGACGCCGGCGACCTGCTGGCGGCGCTCTTCCAGGAGCCGGACGCCTACGCGGTGACCCTGCTGCGTTCCCAGGGCGTCACGCGCCTGGATCTGCTCCAGTACATCTCCCACGGCGTCTCGAAGCGAGGCGGCGGCGACGACGACGCGGGGCCCTCGCCGGCCGGCGCGGAGCCGGGCATCGGCGAGATCGCCGAGCTCCCGGTCGATCCGATTGCGGCCTTCGCCCCGAACCTCGCCGAACGCGCGGCCAGCGGAGAGCTCGACCCGCTCATCGGCCGCGGCCCGGAGCTGGAGCGCACGATCCAGATCCTGGCGCGGCGCCGGAAGAACAACCCGATCTTCGTGGGGGAGACCGGCGTGGGGAAGACGGCCCTCGCAGAGGGGCTCGCGCTGCGCATCCACGAGGGTCGCATCCCCGACGACCTGCGGGGCGCCGAGATCTTCGCCCTCGACATCGGAGCGCTGCTGGCCGGAACCCGCTACCGCGGAGACTTCGAGGCGCGATTCAAGGCGCTGATCGCGGCCGTCGGGAAGCGCGAGCGGCCGATCCTGTTCATCGACGAGATCCACACGATCCTCGGGGCGGGATCCGCACAAGGGGCCACCGTCGACGCGTCGAACCTGCTCAAGCCCATCCTCGCCGCGGGCGCGATTCGCTGCATGGGCTCGACGACCTATCAGGAGTACCGGCACTTCGAGCGCGACCGCGCGCTGTCGCGCCGCTTCCAGAAGGTGGACGTCAACGAGCCCTCGGCGGATGAGACGCTGCGAATCCTCCAGGGCCTCGCGCCCCGCTACGAGGAGCACCACGGCGCGCGCTTCACGGCGTCCGCGCTGCGATCGGCGGTGGACCTCTCCGTCCGGCATCTGACCGACAAGTTCCTCCCCGACAAGGCCATCGACGTGATGGACGAGACGGGTGCGGCCGTGCGCCTGCGTCCGGGCGGCCGGCGGCGCAAGACCGTCGGCGTGCGCGACGTCGAGGCGGTGGTGGCGCGCATGGCCAACATCCCCGCCGTCCGCGCCTCGACCTCCGACCGCCAGCGCCTCGAGGGCCTCGACGCCGAGCTGCGGCAGGTGGTCTTCGGGCAGGACGGCGCCATCGGCGCCGTCGTGCGCGCGGTCAAGCGCGGGCGCGCCGGCCTCGCGGGGCGCGAGCGGCCCCTCGGCTGCTTCCTCTTCACCGGCCCCACGGGCGTCGGCAAGACGGAGCTCGCCCGGCAGCTCGCGCGCTGCCTGAACGTCCCCTTCGCCCGCTTCGACATGAGCGAGTACATGGAGAAGCACGCGGTGGCCCGGCTGATCGGGGCGCCGCCGGGTTACGTCGGCTACGACCAGGGCGGCCTGCTCGTCGAGCGCATCCGCAAGCAGCCCTACACCGTGCTGCTGCTCGACGAGATCGAGAAGGCGCACCCCGACCTCTTCGACATCCTGCTTCAGGTGATGGACCACGCGACGCTCACCGACAACCAGGGACGCGAGGCCGACTTCCGGCACGTGACGCTCATCATGACCTCGAACGCGGGTGCGCGGGAGATGGCCGCCCAGGCGATCGGCTTCGTCGGCGGGCGCGCGGGCGACGGGCATCGCGAGATCGAGCGCCTCTTCAGCCCCGAGTTCCGCAATCGCCTCGACGAGATCGTGCACTTCGACAGCCTCCCGCCCGAGGTCATGGCCCGCGTCGTCGACAAGTTCGTGAAGGAGGTGGACGAGCAGCTTCGGGAGCGGAGGGTCCGGATCGAGCTCACTCCGGCGGCGCGCGCCTGGCTGGCGGAAACGGGCTACGACCCGGTCTTCGGCGCCCGTCCCATGGAGCGCGTGATCCAGACCGAGCTCAAGGACCGGATCGTGGACGACCTGCTCTTCGGCGCGCTGGCGAAGGGCGGCTGCGTCCGGGTCGATCTCGGGGAAGGGCGGCTCGTCTTCGAGGTCGAGCGCTCCGACTGACGCCCAGCGGCGCGGACGCCTTCCGCGGGGTCCGGTGCCGCGCCGGGCCGGGGATTCGAGCGTCCGGCCCTTCGCCGGAGGGCTCAGCGCGCCGGCGCCGTGGACAGCGTGTGGCGCCAGGCGCCGCGCTGGAACGACCACGCCAGCCACGCGGTGCGGGCGAGGTGATCGAAGACGAGCGCGTACCAGACCCACACCACCGGGGTGCGCAGCACGTAGGCGAACAGGACGGCGAGGGGGACGCGCAGAGCCCAGTTGCCCACGGTCGCAGCGATCAGCGGAGTCCAGGTGTCGCCGGCTCCGCGGTGAGCGCCGCCCAGCGTGAAATGCGCCTGAAGAAAGGGCTGGGCGATGGCGAGGCACAGCAGGAAGGGTCCCAGCTCGGCCACCAGCGCGGCGTCGTTCGTGAAGAGCCGCGCCAGCGGCGCGCGCGCCAGCGCGCAGAGCGCACCGAGCGTCACGGCGACGACCAGCGCCAGCCGGGTGGCGCGCCAGCCCGCGCGCGCTGCGGCGCCCGGGTCGCCGGAGCCGAGCGCCTGCCCCACCAGGGTGGCCGCCGCGGTGGCGAACGCGGTTCCGGGAATCCACGAGAAGGACAGGATGCGGATCCCCACCGTGTAGGCGGCGATGGCCACGGGGCCGAAGTCCGACAGCACCCGGAAGTAGGCGAGGATCGCCAGGTTCATCACGAGACGCTCGCCGACGCCCGGCAGCGTGATGCGCACGACTTCGCGCAATCGGGGGACCGCGGCGACGAGATCGCCGGCGCGCAGCGCGAGCGGCGAGGACGGTCGGGCTCGGATCACGACGGCCGCGAACAGGCACACGCCCACGGCCTGCGAGACGACGGTGGCGAGTCCGGCTCCCACCAGCTCCAGCCTCGGGAAGCCGAGGGCGCCGAAGATGAGAACGAGGTTCAGCGCCGTCTTCACGGCGGCCACCGCGACGGCGATCTGCATGGGAGTCCGGGTGTCCCGGTCGGCGCGCAGTCCGCTCTCGAGCGTCACCGAGACGGCGAGCAGGCCCGTCGATCCCATCAGCAGCGTCAGGTATGGAATCGTGGCGTCGACGATCGCTGCGTCGGCGCCGAGCAGGCGCAGCAGCGGACGCGGCGCCGCCAACACCGCTGCCATCACCGCCAGCGCGGTCGCCGCGGCGACGGCCAGCGAAGCGACGAGCGCCTGGCGTGCGCCGGCCGCGTCGCCGGCGCCGATGGCCCGGGCCATGAGCGCCACGCACGCGAAACCGACGGCGAAGAGCACCGACTGGGCGAGAAAGAAGAACTGGGCCGCGTACCCGACGGCGGCCACCGCGTTGGAGCCGAGGCGCCCGACCATCGCGATGTCGATCAGGCTCACCGCGTTGGCGAGAACCTGCGCCAGCATGACCGGCCAGGAGAGCGACCAGATCTCCGCGTAGCCGGCGCGGGCGCCGTGGGCCGGCTCGCCCCGCCATCCGGCTCCGCTCGCGAGCGTCGCCGCCGGCAGCGGGGGGGCGGCCTCGGGATCCGAGACTCCCTCGCGGCCTTCGCTCGACCCTCCCCCCGAGGCGCGCGTGTCGTCGGGGGAGTGCGGCATGAAGCGGCGCAACGTAGCAGAGCCGCGGTGCCGGAGGCGGGGACTACGAGCGCAGCTCGTAGGGAAGCTGGAAGGTGATGCCCTCGTCGACCGGCGGCTGGGCGGACACCTGGGACTCGCCGGCGGCGAGACGGCGGAGGCGCTCCACGACCTCGGCGACCAGCGACTCCGGCGCCGACGCGCCGGCGGTCACACCCACGCAGCGCGCGCCCTCCACCCACGCGGGGTCGAGGTCACCGGCCCGCTGCACCAGGTAGCCGCTCGCGCCCGACTTGCACGCGATCTCGACGAGACGATTGCTGTTGGACGACTCGGGCGCGCCCACCACGATCACGACCTCGGCCTCGCGGGCGAGCTCCTTCACGGAGTTCTGGCGGTTCTGGGTGGCGTAGCAGATGTCGTCCTTGCGGGGCGTCGCGATCCGGGGAAAGCGCGCCTGCAACGCGTTCACGATGTCGCGGGTGTCGTCCAGGGACAGCGTGGTCTGGGTGACGCAACCCAGGCGCGAGGGATCCTCCACCTCGAGGTCCTCGACGTCTTCCACGGATTGCACGAGGTGCATCCGGTCCGGGGCGTGGCCCATCGTGCCTTCCACCTCCACGTGCCCGCGGTGTCCGATCAGCACGATCTCGCGGCCCTGCTTCGCCATGCGCGTGGCCTCGACGTGCACCTTGGTGACGAGCGGGCAGGTCGCGTCCAGCACGCGCAGCCCGCGCTCCTCGGCGGCGCGGCGCACCGCCGGAGAGACGCCGTGGGCGCTGAAGACGAGCAGCGACCCGCTCGGAACCTCGGCCGGGTCCTCGACGAAGATCGCGCCCTTGCGCCGCAGTTCCTCGACCACGTAGCGGTTGTGGACGATCTCGTGCCGCACGTAGACGGGCGGGCCGAAGCGCTCGAGGGCGAGATCGACGATCTCGATCGCGCGGTCCACGCCGGCGCAGAAGCCGCGGGGGTTGGCGAGCAGGATGCGCACCGTACGAAGTGTAGCAGTCTCGCTATGCATCGATCCGCAGCAGGGCTAGACTGAAAGGCCCGGCGGCCGGCTGATCCCGGACCTCCTTCCGGAGAGGACTTCGCCCATGGCCGAGCTCGACGAATTTCGCGCGCAGACCCGCCAGTGGTTGAAAGCGAACGCGCCCGAAGCGATCACCGGGCTCGCGTTGACGGAGGGCGGCGGCAACTGGGGCGGGCGCCGCGCCACCTTCGAGCCGCCGGAGATGAAGCCCTGGCTCGAGCGCATGGCGGAGCGGGGCTGGACCGCCCCCACCTGGCCCCGCGAGTACGGCGGGGGCGGGCTCTCGGCCGCGGAGGCCAAGGTGCTTCAGCAGGAGCTGGCGCGGCTGCGACTGCCGCTGCCGCTCACCGGATTCGGCCTCACCATGATCGGGCCGACGCTGCTGCACTTTGGAAACGAGGAGCAGAAGCGCGAGCACATTCCGAAGATCTGCCGCGGCGAGATCCGCTGGTGCCAGGGCTACTCGGAGCCCAACGCCGGCTCGGACCTCGCCTCGCTCCAGACCCGCGCCGACCGCGACGGCGACGACTTCGTCATCAACGGATCCAAGGTCTGGACCTCCTACGCAGACCTCTCGGACTGGATCTTCGCGCTGGTCCGGAGCGACCCGAAGGCGAAGAAGCAGGAGGGCATCACGTTCCTGCTGATCGACATGGACTCGCCCGGCGTGAGCGTGAGCCCGATCGGATTGATCAGCGGCAAGTCGCCCTTCTGCGAGACGCGCTTCGACGACGTGCGGGTGCCCGTGCGCAACGCCGTCGGCGCGATCCACGGGGGCTGGACCGTCGCCAAGGCCCTGCTCGGCTTCGAGCGCAACATGATCGCCGAAGTCTTCGGCGGGCAGGCTCGGGGCGGGGGCCAAGGCCGCGGCAGCGTTCTGGCGGAGCTGGCCCGCGAGTACCTGGGAGACGCCGGCGGGGCGCTGGGCGACCCCGTCCTCCGCGACGAGATCGCGCGCTGTGAGCTCGACGAACGCGCCTTCCACCTCACCGTCCAGCGGGCGCGGGATGCCGCCAAGGCCGGTCACCAGCCCGGGCCCGAGAGCTCGCTGTTCAAGGTGTACGCCACCGAGCTCAACAAGCGCCGTACGGAGCTCATGGTCCGGATCGCGGGCCCTCACGGTCTCGGCTGGCAGGGCGCGGGCTTCGCAGACGACGAGATCGGCCGCACGCGCGGCTGGCTGCGCGCGCGCGGGAACTCGATCGAGGGCGGGACCTCCGAGATCCAGCTCAACATCATCGCCAAGCGAGTGCTCGGCCTCCCGGACTGAAGGGGGCGCCGGCGCCCGGGCGCAGGGAAACCAACGTGCAGCTCGTACTCACCGAAGACCAGGAGCTTCTCGCGAAGACCGCCGCCGACTTCGCCGCGGAGCACTCTCCCGTGAGCCGGGTGCGCGCCCTGCGCGACGCCGACGACGCCGACGGGTTCTCCCGGAAGCTGTGGCGGCAGATGGCGGAGCTCGGCTGGGTCGGCATCCCGTTCCCGGAGGAGTTCGGCGGCGCCGACATGGGCCTCTCCGGGCTGTCCGTCGTGCTCGAGGCCCTCGGCCGCACGCTCGCACCGGAGCCCTTTCTCTCCACGGTCCTGCTCGGCGGTCAGGCGTTGCTGCTCGGCGGCAGCGAGGGCCAGAAGAGCGAGTGGCTGCCAAAGCTGGTCGAGGGAGAGCGGCTCCTGACGCTCGCGTACCAGGAGCGGCGCAGTCGCTACGACCTGCGCTGCGTGGCGACGCGGGCCGAGCGGGACGGCTCCGGCTGGCGACTGCGCGGGGAGAAGATCCAGGTGCTCGACGGCACGTGCGCCGATGGGATCGTGGTCGTGGCACGGACCTCCGGCGAAGAGCGCGCTGCCGACGGGATCACGCTCTTCGCGCTTCGCCGCGATGCGCCGGGCCTCCGGCTCGAACGTCAGCACCGCGTCGATTCGCGCAACACCGCCCTCGTGTTCCTCGACGGCGTGGCGGTCGGTGCCGAGGACGTCGTGGGCGCCGAAGGCCGAGGCGGCGACCTGCTCGAACGCGTCGTGGACCGGGCCACGGTGGGGATCTGCGCGGAGATGCTGGGCTCGATGTCCGAGGCCTTCGAACGCACGCTCGGCTATCTCAAGCAGCGCGAGCAGTTCGGTGTCCCGATCGGGAGCTTCCAGGCCCTCAAGCACCGGGCTGCGCAGCAGTTCATCGAGATCGAGCTGTGTCGCTCGGCGGTGATGGCGGCCGCGCGGGCCGTCGACGACGGCGTCGAGGACGCCGCCCGGCTCGTCTCCCTCGCCAAGGCGCGCTGCTCGGACGCGGCCATCCTCGTCGCCGACGAGTCGATCCAGATGCACGGCGGCATCGGGATGACCGACGAGCACGAGATCGGCTTCTACCTCAAACGGGCGCGTGTGGCCGAGCTGACCTTCGGCGACGCCGCCTACCACCGTGACCGCTGGGCGCGGCTCGGCGGATACTGATGCGAGACGGCTCGCTCGACCCGACGCAGCGCCTGCTTCGCTCGTGCCGGGGCGAACCCGTCGATCGTCCGCCGGTCTGGCTCATGCGACAAGCCGGCCGCTACCTGCCCGAGTACCGGGCCGTCCGCGGCGATCGCCCCTTCCTGGAGCTGTGTCGCGACGTCGAGCTCGCCGTCGAGATCTCGCTGCAGCCGCTGCGGCTCGTGGGCACCGAGGCGGTGATCCTGTTCTCCGACATCTTCGTTCCGGTTCCAGGGATGGGCATCGACGTGGATTTCCGTCCCGGACCGACCGTCGCGGAGCCGATCCGCTCGCTGCCCCAGGTCGAGGCGCTGCGGGTCCCGGATCCGCGCGAGTCCGTTCCCTACGTGTTCGAGATCCTGCGGACGCTGCGCCGCGAGCTCGCCGGCGAGGCGGTCCCGCTGCTGGGCTTCGCGGGGGCGCCCTTCACGCTGGCGGCCTACCTCGTCGAGGGCCGGAGCAGCGGCGACTTCGGCGCCGTGAAGCGCATGCTGCACCGGGCGCCGGAGGTGCTGCGCGCGCTGCTGGCGCGGCTCACCGACCTGGTCGTGGGCTACCTGGCGGCCCAGATCGAGGCCGGGGCCCAGGCCGTCCAGCTCTTCGACACCTGGGCCGGCATCCTCGGGTCCGCCGACTACCGCGACTGGGTGCTGCCCGTGCACCGCGAGATCGCCGCGAAGCTCGAGAGGGCGGCCGCGCCGCCCTCCCGGGCCGAGGCCGGGGCCGAGGGCGCCCGGGGGCCGCGAACCCCGCTCATCCTCTACGTGAAGGGGGGATCGCACGTCCTCGATTGCATGGCGGAATCCGGGGCGGACGTCATCTCGCTCGACTGGCGAGTGGACCTCGCCCGGGCGGCGCGCGAGGTGGGAGGACGGGTCAGCCTCCAGGGCAATCTCGACCCCGCCGCACTCGCGGCGCCGCCCGATCGGATCTTCGCCTGGGTGCGGGAGATGGCGGAGGCGGCGGCGCCCGCGCGCGGTCACATCCTCAACCTGGGGCACGGCTGTCCGCCCGACACGCCGGTGGAAGGTGTGCGCGCCTTCACCGACGCCGCCCGGGCGCTCGCCCCCGAGCGCAGCGGGACGAGGGCGGTCCAGTCATGAACGGAGAGGCCTTCGCGCTCGACCTCGATCGCGTCGAGGCGATCCTCCCGCGCTACACGACGGAGGGTCCGCGCTACACGAGCTATCCCACCGCCCCCGTCTGGAAGGAGGCGTACGGACCCGAGCAGTATCGAGCCGACCTCGGCCGCGAGGGCGCGAGCGCGGAGGAGGGGCTCTCCCTCTACGTCCACGTCCCCTTCTGCCGCAGCCTCTGTCACTTCTGCGCGTGCAACCGGGTGATCACGCGCAAGGAGGAGCTTCCCGTCCGCTTCCTCGATGCGATCGAACGCGAAGTCGCGGCCGTCCGCGAGGCGATACGCGTTCCGCGCACGGCCACGCAGCAGCACTGGGGCGGCGGGACGCCGACCCACCTCACGCCCGACCAGGTCACGCGGCTCTTCCGCATCGTGACCGACGCCTTTCCGATGCGCGAGGGCGCCGAGATCTCGATCGAGGTCGACCCGCGCGTGACCACCGAGGAGCACGTTGCGGCGTTGCGCGAGTGCGGCTTCAACCGCATCTCGATGGGCCTTCAGGATGTCGACCCCCACGTCCAGGAGGCGATCCACCGCATCCAGCCGGCGGAGCAGACCGCGCAGCTCGTCGAGTGGTCCCGGAGCGCCGGCTTCGAGAGCGTGAACTTCGATCTCATCTACGGGCTTCCCTACCAGACCGAGGAGAGCTTCGCGCGAACGCTCGACGTCGTGATCGGCATGCAGCCCGACCGTATCGCGCTCTACTCCTACGCCCACGTGACCTGGGTCGCGAAGCAGCAGCGCGGCTTCGAGCGCAAGGATCTCCCCGACCCCTCCGCGAAGGCGCGCATCATGCTCGGCGCCATTCGCCGTTTCCTCGAGGAGGGCTACCGCTTCATCGGCCTCGACCACTTCGCCCGCCCCGAAGACGAGCTCTCCCGTGCGGTCGGGGACCGGACGCTGCGCCGGAACTTCATGGGCTACACCACACAGGCGGGAGTCGACCTGCTCGGGTTCGGACCCAGCGCGATCAGCGAGCTGCGCGAGAGCTACGCGCAATCGTTCCGGGATCTCGACAGCTGGCAGCCTGCCGCGGCCGAGCACGGCCTCGCGACCATGCGCGGGCACCACCTCTCGCAGGACGACGTGGAGCGGCGCTGGATCATCGGGCGCATCATGTGCCACGGCGAGCTGCGCGCCGAGGAGTTCGAGGCGACCTTCGGGCACGTCTTCGCCCCGCGCTACGCGCGCGAGCTCGAGCAGCTGGGACCGGTGATCGCCGACGGCCTGGTGACGCGGGCCGAGGACGGGAGCCTCTGCGTGACGCCCCTGGGGCGGCTGCTCGTTCGCAACGTGGCGATGGTCTTCGACGCCTACCTCGGCGATCAACGAAAGAGCGGCAAGCCCCTCTTCAGCAAGACCGTCTAGTGCGAGCGACTGCGACAGTTGAGCGGAGTTCGGCGTGACGGGCGCTCCCGAGGTCGGCGCGGTGGTGGTCGGGGCCGGGATCGCCGGCCTGGCGGCTGCCCTCGAGCTTCAGAGCACCACCGGGGAGGTGGTGGTGATCGACGCGTCGGACCGGCCGGGGGGCGTGCTGCGCACGGACCACATCTCCGGCTACGTCATCGAGCGGGGGCCGAACACCCTCCAGGTGAAGGCGCCGGTGCTCGGCCTCTTGCGCGGCCGCAAGCTGGAGTCGAGCCTGGTGCGGGCGGATTCCGAGAGCCGGCGGCGATTCCTCTTTCGCGATGGGCGCCTCGAGCCGGTTCCGATGTCGCCGCTCGCGTTCGTCCGCACACCGCTTCTCACGGCCCGCGGGAAGCTGCGCCTGCTGGCGGAGCCCTTCGTTCGGCGGCGACACGTGACCGGCGAGTCGGTGGCGGAGTTCACGGGCCGGCGTCTCGGGGCCGAGGCCGTCGGGAGCCTCGTCGGACCCTTCCTGACCGGGGTCTACGCCGGTGACGAGGAGCAGCTCGGAGCCGAGGCGGTCTTCGGAAGCCTCGTGGAGCTCGAGCGGCGCTACGGATCGATCGCCCTGGGCGGCCTGCTCGCGCGGCGTCCGCGCAGCGAGCGGGGCCTGCGCGGCGTCTACTCGGCGGTCGAGGGACTGGGCCCCCTCGCGCGCAAGCTCTCGGAGCAGCTCGTCGAGCCTCCGGCGCTCGGAAGTCGCGTCACGGCGCTGCGGCGCGACGCGACCCAATGGCACGTCTCGGTCTCGGGCCCCGGCGGCGACCGGCGCTTCCGCGCGCGGCGGGTGGTCGTGGCGACGCCCGCGTACGCGGCGGCGGAGATCCTGCGCGGATCGGGCGGCGAGGTCGCCGACGCGCTCGCGGCCATCGAGTACGCGCCCGTCGTGGGAATTCCGCTGGCGGTCGACCCGAACGAGGTCCGCACGCCGATCGAGGGCTTCGGCTTCCTGGTGCCGCGCGACGCCGGCATCGCGCTGCTCGGGACGTTGTTCATGAGCCGGATGTTCCGCAACCGGGCGCCGAAGGGGCACGAGCTGCTCCAGTGCATCCTGGGCGGGCGCCGCTGGCCGGAGGCCATCGACCTTCCGGACGATGTCGTGATCGGGCAGCTGCTCGAGGACCTCGAGCGGATCCTCGGCCTGCGCGCCGAGCCGCGTGCACTGGCGGTGACGCGCTGGCGCCGCGCCATTCCGCAACCGGATCGCGAGCATGTGCGCCGGATCGCCGGCATCCGGGCGACGCTATCGGGTCTCCCCGGAATCGCTCTCGCCGGCGCCTATCTGGACGGCGTGAGCGTCGCCGATGCGCTCGCTTCGGGCATCCGCGCTGCCCGTGAACTGGGGGGTGATCCTTCGAGTTGAACTCGAAGTCTCGGCCCGGGGGCAGCGAACCCCGCTCGCGGCTTCACGCCGCAGAGCGGATCAGGTCGGCGGTGGCCCGGACCCACGCCGGGTCCGCGTTGAGGGACGGGACGAGCGTCAGATCCTCTCCCCCGAGCGCGTGCCACTGCTCGCGGCCGCGGATCCCGATCTCCTCGAGCGTCTCCAGGCAGTCGGCCACGAAGGCGGGGCAGACGATGGCCAGGCGCCGGACCCCCTTCCGCGCCAGCTCCGGGAGCACCTCGTCCGTGTAGGGTCGGATCCACGGGGTGCGGCCGAGTCGGGACTGGAAGGCGACGCCGTAAGCTTCGGTGGCGAGGTCGAGGGCGCTCGCCAGCGTCCTCGCCGTGGCGAAGCATTGGGCGCGGTAGCAGTTGCGATTCACCTCCGCGACCGCGTCGCAGCAGCGCTCGCTCGCGAGGCAGTGCGGCCCGTGCACGTCCGCCTTGCGCAGATGGCGCTCGGGCAGCCCGTGAAAGCTCATGAGGACGAAGTCCGGGCGGAAGGCGTCGAGGCGGAGCCGGGCGACGGCGGCGAACGCGGCGATGAAGCCGGGGTCGTCGTAGAACGGGCCCAGCGTCTCGACGGGAGGGATGCTGGAGATGCGCTCGACCGTGTCGAAGACCTTGGCGACCACGGAGCCGGTGGCGGCCGTCGAGTACTGGGGGAAGAGGGGCAGGGCGACGATGCGCGCCACGTCCGCGGCGGCCAGGCGCTCGAGGGCGCTGGGAATCGAGGGCCGGCCGTAGCGCATGGCCAGCTCCACGACGTAGCCCTCGCCCAGCTCGGCGGCTACGGCCTCTTGGAGCGCTTGCCCGTGCACCCGGAGCGGAGAGCCCTCGGGCAGCCACACCTTGCCGTAGGCACGCGCCGAGGATCGCGGTCGCAGCGGCAGGATGACGAGGTTCAGCAGCAGCCACCGCGGCACGGCCGGCAGGTCGATGACGTAGGGGTCGCTGAGGAACTCGCGCAGGTAGCGCCGGACGTCGCGGACCCGGGGCGAGTCGGGGGTTCCCAGGTTGACGAGGAGTGCGCCGGTTCGCAGCTCGGGCATGGTGGGGACGTCGCGTCAGCGGTCGGCGCGGTGCAGGCCTCCGAAGCGCCAGGATACGGCGAGATAGTACACGGGGAAGAGGAGGGAGATCTCCACCAGATGCAGGGAATCCGCCTGCTCCCGGTTCAGGACCGCATAGGTCACGAGCGCGGTGCAGCCCAGCGCCAGCGCCGCCGTCGTCCGGCGCAGAACGGGCATCTTGCTCGGGTAGACGTACTTCAGGGGAACGAACACGAGGGCGGCGAACAGCGCGATCGTCGCCGTCGCCCAGGGCGGGGGGACCTCGAGCAGCCAGACGTAGATAGCGATCACGTTCCAGTAGGAGGGAAAGCCCAGGAAGAAGTCGTCGTCGGTCTTGGCGGCGGACTGCGAAAAGCCGTAGGCGCTCGCCAGCACCGGCAGGGCGGCCCAGGCCCAGTGGCTCAGCGCGCCGGTGGCCACGAGAAAGACCGCCGGGACGAGCACGTAGTTGATGTAGTCGACCATGTCGTCCAGCCGGCGGCCGTCGAAGCTCGGCAGCACCCGTTCGACCTCCACGCGTCGCGCGAGCGTGCCGTCCACGGCGTCGATCGTGAGGGCCACGAGCATGAGGAGCACCGCGCTGCGGAAGTCGCCGCTGGCGATGGCCAGCAGGGCCACCGTGGCGACGACCGCGCCGCTCGCGGTGAAGGCGTGCACACCCCAGGCGAGGGCCACCCGCCCGGGTGACGCGTTGCGCCCGGTCGACGGGGTCACGCGGGTTCGGTGCCTTCGATGGCCACTGTGCCGCGGGGGTGTCGCCGCATTCCGGACCGAGGATACCAGAGCCGCTATAGTGCCGAGGCGAGAGTCGAGGAGCGATCCCATGAGCGAGTCCAACGATCCGACCACGACCCGGCCTCGGTCGCTCGAGGAGCGGCATTCGCAGCGGGCCGTGGAGTACCTCCGCCAGGGGGGCGACTCGTTCCAGACGACCCGGGTCGACGCGGTCCTGAACTGGGGGCGGAAGTACTCGATGTTCCTCTACCCCTTCGTGACCGCGTGCTGCGGGATGGAATTCATGTCGGTGGCGGGGCCCCGCTACGACATCGACCGCTTCGGCTGCGCGCTGCCCCGCTTCTCCCCCCGACAGTCCGACCTGCTGATGGTGGTCGGCACGATCACCCAGCGCCAGGCTCCGATTCTCAAGAAGGTCTACGACCAGATGGCCGAGCCGAAGTGGGTGTTCGCCTTCGGCGCCTGCGTCTGCTCGGGAGGCCCCTACAACAACTACGCGACGCTCCAGGGCATCGACACGATCATCCCGGTGGACGTCTACGTGCCGGGGTGCCCGCCGCGGCCCGAGGCCGTGCTCGATGGGCTGATGAAGCTCCAGGCCCGGGTGCAGGCGGAGCGGGTGCCGGCCGGGGGGCGCCACCGGGAGACCGACGATCTCCCCCTCCAGGTCGTGGAGAAGCCGGTCGCCTAGCCCCTGCGGCCGCCGGCATCAAGCTCGCCGCAGCGCCGTCCGATGCCACTGCTCACGGCGGCTCGCTGTCGCCGGGCGAGGCCGGTCGCACCGGGGCGGGCGATGGGCCGCCGGCTACCCTCTGGAGCGGTGCGCGCGCCGAATCCGGAGGGGCACCACGATACGGGGTAGGGGGTCGCATGATCACGCCGACCGCAAAAATCGCGATGTACCGCCAGATGCTGCTGATCCGGCGCCTCGAGGAGCGGGTCGCCGAGATGTACGGCGAGCAGCAGATCGGCGGCTTCACCCACCTCTACATCGGGCAGGAGGCGGTCGCCGTGGGGGCGATCAGCGCCCTCAACCACGACGACTACGTCATCGGCACCTACCGCGACCACGGGCACTTCCTGGCGCGCGGCGGCGACCCCAACAAGTTCATGGCCGAGCTCTTCGGGCGCGACACCGGCAGCTGCCGCGGCAAGGGCGGCTCGATGCACCTCGCCGACGTGGAGCACTACTTCTACGGCGGCACGGGCATCGTCGGCGGGTCCATGCCGATCGCCTCGGGCCTCGCGCTCGCCTGCAGCTACCGCGGAGACGATCGCATCGTGATGAGCTTCTTCGGCGACGGCGCGACGAACCAGGGCGTCTGGCACGAGGCGCTCAACTTCGCGAAGTTGTGGAACCTCCCCGTCATCTTCGTGTGCGAGAACAACTTCTACGGGATCGGAACGGGTGTGCGTCTCTCGTCCGCCCTGACCGAGGTGCACAAGAAGGCGTCGGGCTACGGCATGCCGGGCTACGAGGTGAATGGCATGGACGTTCTCGAGGTGCGCCGGCAGTGCGACGAGGTCGTCAAGATGGTGCGCGCGGGCAGCGGCCCCGCCCTGATCGAGGCGCGCTGCTATCGCTACCAGGGCCACTCGATGACCGATCCGGGGCGCTACCGCGCCCGCGCCGAAGAAGAGCTGTGGCGCAAGCGCGACCCGATCCCGCGGCTGGCGAAGACGCTCGTCGCCGAGCGCGTCGTAGACGAGGAGCGGCTTCGGGCGCTCGAGCAGGAGGTCGAACGGATCTGCGACGAGGCCGTGGAGTTCGCCGCGTCGAGCCCGGAGCCGCCGCTCTCCGCGCTCTACGATCACGTCTTCTCCGAGCGCCATCCGAGTGATCCCCATGCGTGAGATCCGCTACTACGAGGCGCTGATCGAGGCCATGGCCGAAGAGATGCGGCTGGACGAGAACGTCTTCCTGATGGGCGAGGACATCGGCCTCTTCGGCGGGACCTTTCGCGCGACCGAAGGGCTGATGGCCGAGTTCGGAGGCCGTCGCGTGCGGGACACGCCGATCGCAGAGGCCGGGATCGTCGGTCTCGCCCTCGGCGCCGCGCTCGCGGGGCTGCGGCCGGTGCCCGAGCTCATGACGATGAACTTCGCGATGGTGGCGATGGACCAGATCATCAACCACGTCGCGAAGATGACGTACATGTTCGGCGGCCAGTGCAAGATCCCGATCACGATCCGGGCCCCGGGCGGCGGGGGGACCCAGAAGGCCGCCCAGCACTCGCACTCGATCGAATCCTGGTTCGTCAATGCGCCCGGCATCCGGGTCGTGATCCCGAGCACGCCCTACGACGCCAAGGGCCTGCTCAAGAGCTCGATTCGCAGCGACGATCCGGTTCTCTTCATCGAGCACGAGATGCTCTACTCGATCCAGGGGCCGGTGCCCGAGGGCGAGTACCTGATCCCGCTGGGCGAAGCCGACGTGAAGCGACGGGGCTCGGACCTCACGATCGTCGCCTGGTCGAAGATGGTGCACGAGGCGCTGCGCGCGGCCGAGCGGCTGGCGGAGGAGGGTATCGAGGCCGAGGTCATCGACCCCCGCAGCCTGGATCCCTTCGACTGGGACGCGGTGTACACCTCGGTGGCGCGAACGCGCCGCTGCGTCGTGGTCGAGGAGGGCTGGCGCACCGTGGGCGTGGGCGCCGAGATCGCCGCCCGCGTTCAGGAGCACCTCTTCCACGAGCTCGACGCTCCGGTGCAGCGGGTCGCGGCCGCCGACGTGCCGCTGCCCTACGCCAGGAATCTCGAGCAGGCCGCGCTGCCCGGCGCCGACGACATCGTCCGCGCCGCCCTGAAGATCACCACCTAGCCGCGGGCCGCCGCCGGAGCGAGGATTACGCGATGCCGCGCGAGATCAAGATGCCCAAGCTCTCCGACACCATGGAGGAAGGCACGCTCAACGTCTGGCGCAAGAGCGAGGGCGACCGCATCGAGAAGGGCGACATCCTCCTGGAGATCGAGACGGACAAGGCCGACATGGAGTTCGAGGCCTACATGTCCGGGACGCTGGCGAAGATCCTCGTGCCGGCGGGCGAGACGGTGGCCATCGGAACGCCCATCGCGATCGTACGCCTCGAGCGGGACAGCGACGCGGAGCTCGCCCGCTTCCTGGCCGAGCGCGACCTCGGCGCGGCGGCGCCGCAGCCGGTCGCCGCGGAGCCCGCCCCGGCGTCCCCCTCCGCGGGCGCGCCGGCAGCGACCCCGGCGGCGCCCGCAGCGATCGCCTCCGGGCCGGCGACGCTGCCGCCGCCCGCCTCGCAGCTGCCCTTCTTCGTGCCCGATCCCGATCGCGTGCGCGCTACGCCGCGAGCGCGGGTGCTGGCTCGCGAACAAGGCGTCGACCTCTCCGAGATCGCGGGCGCCGGGCCGGAGGGCGCGGTTCTGGTGCGCGACGTGGAGCTCTACCTCGAGGCTCTCGACGCCTCCGACCCGCCCACGCTGCCCGGCGACGTACCGGCGACGCCGGTCGCGCAGCGGATCGCCGACGAGCACCACGTCGACCTCACCCGGGTGAAGGGGACGGGGCCCGGCGGACGCGTCACGAAACGGGACATCCGCGAGCACCTGGAGCACGAGGCCCGCCAGGGTCCGGAGCGGGCGGCGCGCCTGATCGGCGACGAGATCAAGCTGTCGCAGAAGCGCAAGTTCCTGATCCGGAACATGGTGGAGAGCAAGCAGTCGACGCCGCACTTCTACATCGCCATGGAGGTCGACGCGGATCCGGTGGCCGCCCTGCGCCGGCGGCTCGTGGAAGAGGGCCGCCGGGTCACCTACACCCACATGATCATGAAGGCCTCGGCGCTCGCCCTGGAGCGCTTCCCGGAGGCCAACGCCACCTTCCGGGACGACCGCATCCTGCGCTACCAGCCGATCAACATCGCCGTCGCCGTGGACGTACAGGACGAGCTGGTCGCGCCGGTCGTCAAGGATTGCCAGGGGCGCGACCTCGAGGATCTGGCGGCGTCCACCGACGCGCTGATCCGCAAGGCGCGCGAGCGCAAGCTCGCGCCCGACGACTACTCCGACGGGACCTTCACCGTCTCCAACCTCGGCATGCTGGGCGTGGACCACTTCTTCGCGATCATCACGCCGCCGCAGAGCATGACGCTCTCCGTCGGGGCGCTGCGGACGCTTCCCGTCGTCGACGCGAAGGACGGGACGATCCGGGCGGGGCGCCGCATGGACTTCGGATTGGCCTGCGACCACCGCGTCCTCGACGGCGCCCGGGCCGCGCGCTTCCTGGACGAGCTGGTCCGGCTCCTCGAGAATCCCCACGAGCTGCTCGAGAGCAGCGCGAAGCATGGCGACTGAGCTCGCCGTCGACTGGCTGGGGAGGGTCCCCTACGCGGAGGCCCTGGAGCTCCAGAGGAAGGCGGTGGAGGCGCGGCGCGCGGGCGCCGCGCCCGACCGGCTGCTGCTCCTCGAGCATCCGCCCGTGATCACGCTCGGGCGCCGCGCGCGGCGCGAGCACCTGCGCGCGAGCCCCGATGAGCTGGACGCTCGCGGCATCGCGGTGCACGAGGTCTCCCGTGGCGGCGACGTCACCTACCACGGTCCCGGCCAGCTCGTGGGCTACCCGATCCTCGACCTCGCGGCGCGCGGCGCGGCCGACGTGCACCGCTACCTGCGCGGCCTCGAAGCGGCGCTGGTCGATGCGCTGGCGGAGCTGGGGGTGTCGAGCCGGACGCTCCCCGGCTACACCGGGGTGTTCGCGGGATCGACCCCGGACCCCTCGCAGCGCCCCCGCAAGCTCGCCTCGATCGGCGTGGGTGTGCGCGGTTGGGTCACCTGCCACGGCTTCGCCCTGAACGTCTGCCTCGACCTGGCGGCGTTCGACGTGATCGTCCCTTGCGGCCTGCACGATGTGGAGATGACGTCGGTCGCCGCGGAGCTCGCGGACGCGGCGCCTTCCGATCTCGCGCAGCGGGCGCGGGAGGCCGTCGCCGACGCCTTCACGAGGCGCTGGTCTTGACCGCGGCAAGCGACGCGAAGCGGCGCGCGCAGCGAGGCGGAGCCGAGCGAAGCTCGGACGAACGGGCCGACGCGAAGCGGCCTCAGCAGAAACCGCCCTGGCTGCGCGTTCGCCTGCGGTGGACACCCGAGTTCGAGCGGGTGCAGGCGACACTGGAGGGGCAGCGCCTCCACACCGTCTGCGCCTCTGCGGCCTGCCCGAACCTCGGCGAATGCTGGTCCCGCGGCACCGCGACCTTCATGATCGGCGGAAACCTGTGCACGCGCCGCTGCGGCTTCTGCGACGTCGCGACCGGCCGGCCCGCGGCCCTCGACCCCCGCGAGCCCGAGCGGGTGGCCGCGGCGGTCGAGACGCTCGGGCTCGCGTTCGCGGTGGTGACCTGCGTAGCCCGGGATGACCTCCCGGACGGCGGCGCGGGCCAGATGGCGCTCACCGTGCGGGCGATCCGGGAGCGTTGCCCCGAAACGGGGATCGAGGTGCTGATCGCCGACTACAAGGGCAGCGAGCCGGCGCTGCGCAGAGTCCTCGACGCCGGCCCGGACGTCCTCAACCACAATCTCGAGACGGTGGCGCGCCTGACGCGCCGGGTGCGGGTGGCGGCGCGCTACGAGCGCTCGCTCTTGGTACTGCGGCGCGCGGCGGAGCTGCGGCCGGACATCCCCACCAAGAGCGGCCTCATGCTGGGCCTGGGCGAGACGGCACCCGAGGTGCTCCGGGCCCTCGCGGACCTGCGCGAGGCCGGCGTCTCGCTGCTCACCCTCGGCCAGTACCTCCAGCCCTCGCCCTCGCACCTGCCGGTCGCACGCTACGTGCCGCCCGACGAGTTCGAGGCCTGGGCCGAGCGGGCGCGCGCGATCGGGTTCCGGGAGGTCGCCGCCGGCCCGCTGGTCCGCAGCTCGTACCGCGCCGAAGCGCTCGCCGCTCGCCCCCGACCGCCGTCCGCCGCCGCTTCGCTATAGTGCCGCCGTGCCCGGCAAGGTCGTCAAGGTCCGACGCCACGAGAAGCTCGGCTGGCTCGAGCGACTCTACGTCCCCATGATCGTGAAGGGGCTCGTCGTCACGAGCCGTCACTTCTTCCGGAACCTCCGGGGCTTCGTCAGTGGGAAGAACCGCACCGACTTCGTCGTCCAGTACCCGGAGGAGCGGGTCGACTACCCGGACGCCTTCCGCGGCATGCCGGTCCTGGTGCAGCTCGACAACGGGCAGCCCCGCTGCGTGGCCTGCGGCCTGTGCGAGTTCGCGTGCCCCACGGACTGCATCAGCATCGTCCCCGGGGAGATCGAGGGGGCGCGGATCGAGCGCTACCCGGAGGTCTTCGACATCGACATGTCCCGCTGCATGTTCTGCGGCCTGTGCGAGGAGGCCTGCCCCGAGGAGGCCATCGTGATGAGTCGCGAGGTCGAGATCGCCACCTACGACCGGCCGTCGATGATCTACGAGAAGCAGCAGCTGCTCGTGCCGGAGAGCCTGCTCAAGCGTCGCCTCGACTTCCTGCGCGCGGAGTACGATCGCCAGCACGCGGCCGCCGGCGGCAGGTCCTGATGGACGACTGCGGATCGCCGGTCCTGCGCCGCCTGCTCGAGGCCCTGCCCGACGCCGTGGAGGAGACCCACGCGCGGCTGGGCGACGCCACGGCGCGCGTCGGTCGCTCGAGGATCGTCGAGGTGCTGCAGCTGCTGCGGGACGACCCCGAGCTCGAGTTCGAGATGCTCACGGACCTGACGGCCGTCGACTATCTGGGCGAGGAGCCCCGCTTCGAGGTGGTGTACCACCTGTACTCCGTCGCGAAGAACCACCGGGTGCGCATCAAGGCGCGCGTCGCCGAGGACGCGCCCGAGATCGAGAGCGCCGTCGCCCTGTGGCCCTCCGCCAACTGGATGGAACGAGAGGTCTGGGACCTCTACGGAATCCATTTCCGGAACCACCCGGATCTGCGCCGGATCCTGCTCTACGAGCAGTTCGACGGGCACCCCCTGCGCAAGGACTACCCCAAGGAGAAGCGGCAGCCCCTGGTGGGTCCGAGGAACTAGCCGCGATGGCCACCGATCCCCATCTGTTCACGGACCGTCAGCCGGAGACGTCCGAGGACGACAGCGAACGCGATCTCCACACCGCGCACCAGGTCCTCAACATGGGACCGTCCCATCCGGCGACCCACGGGACGGTGAAGTTCCTGATCGAGCTCGACGGGGAGACCATCGTCGGCCTCGACATCCAGGTGGGCTACCTGCACCGCGGCTTCGAGAAGGAGTGCGAGAGCGGGACCTGGTACCAGGCCATCCCGTACACGGACCGCCTCAACTACAACTCCGCCATCCTCGCCAACATCGGCTACTGCATGGCGGTCGAGAAGCTCCTCCAGATCGAGACGCCCGTGCGCTGCCAGTGGCTGCGCACGCTGGCGGGCGAGCTGTCGCGCATCGCCGACCACCTCACGCGCTGCGGCGCGGCCTGCCTCGAGCTGGCGGCCATGACGCCGTTCCTCTACGGGATCGAGGCGCGGGAGCTGACCTGGGACCTGCTGGAATCCCTGTGCGGCGCGCGGGTCACCTCGAACTACGTCCGGATCGGCGGCGTGAAGCACGACATGCCGCCCGACGTCCCCGGCGTCGCCCGCGAGTCCGTCGCGAAGATCCGCGGCCTGCTCCGCGACTTCGACGACGTGATCACGAGCAACCGGATCTTCGTCGACCGTCTCAAGGGGACGGGCGTGATCTCCCGCGAAGACTGCCTGCGCTACGCGGTCACCGGGCCGATCCTGCGCTCCACCGGGGAGCCGCTCGACGTGCGCAAGACGGAGCCCTATCTCGTCTACGACGAGATCGACTTCGACGTCCCGATCGGGGAGGTGGGCGACAACTACGACCGCTACCTCGTGTGCGTGGAGGAGATGCACCAGAGCCTGCGCATCGTCGAACAGTGCCTGGCGCACCTGGAGAAGCTGGGCCCGGGGCCGGTGAACGTCCTCGACCCGCGCGTGCGCTGGCCCGCCAAGGGCCGCGTCTTCAATCGCATGGAGGAGCTGATCCAGCAGTTCAAGTCGGTGACGGAGGGCCCGCGGGTTCCGGCGGGCGAGGGCTACTTCGCCATCGAATCCGCCAACGGCGAGCTCGGCTTCTACCTGGTCTCCGACGGCTCCGCCGTCCCCTACAAGGTGCGCTGCCGTCCGCCGAGCTTCATCAATGTCGCGCCCATACCGGGCATGCTGAAGGGCTCGCTCCTGGCCGATCTGATCCCCACGTTCGACTTCGTCAACATGATCGGGGGCGAGTGCGACCGATGAGCGCGGAGCGCGGCGAGGTGTGGGAACGGCTGGGTCCTCCCGCGGAGCAGCAGGGCAGCGTGAACGATCCGCGCACGAGCGAGGAGCACGGCGTGAAGTGGAACGAGAAGTGGATCTACCTCGGCGAGGACGGGACGAGCGTCGGTCGGGTCGTGCTGTGGAACCGCTACGACTTGATGGGGATCTTCCGGATCCGGCCGGACGGGTCCGCCGAGGCCGAGTCGCTCCCGGAAAGCTAGTGGCGCGGCGGGGGCCGCCGCCGGAATCGTCCGATCTTGGCTCGCCTTCGGCTCGCGGCGCGGGCGACGACCCTGTCGGGCCGCCGCCGGAATCGTCCGATCTTGGCTCGCCTTCGGCTCGCGGCGCGGGCGACGACCCTGTCGGGCCGCCGCCCTTGCGACCCTTCGGCCTCGTGCTGCATCGCGACGGTACGTGGACCCACGAGGGGCATCGCTTCACCCATGCGCGCCTGCGCGCCGTATTCGACCGTTGCGTCCGCTACCTCCCGGAGGAGGGCGTGTACGTCGTCCAGATCGGGCGCTTCCGCGGGCAGATCGAGATCGAGGAGGCGGCTTTCTTCGTGCGCTCCGTCGACGCCGAGACCGGCGAGATCGCGCTCTCGGACGGCAGCGCGGAGCGCCTCGAAGTCGCCTCTCTGCGCGCGTCGGCGGTCGACGGCGCGCTGCTGTGCACGGTGAAGCGCGACCTCGCAGCCCGGGGCCTGCCGGCGCGCTTCACGCCGGCGGCGCAGGCCGAGCTGCTGGGCAGGGTCGAGGCAGGCCCCGAGGGTCCGCTCCTGCGCCTCCGGGGGTGCCTCGTTCCGGTGCCGGAGCTGTGAGGCTCGGTCCGCGCCGGAAAATTGACGCCGCTCCGGCGGCGCGTTACCCACAGGCCAGCGCACGCCCGTACGGGTGCCCTTCGCGCGGCGGCGTAGCCAAGTGGTAAGGCACGGGACTGCAAATCCCTGATCCCCGGTTCGAATCCGGGCGCCGCCTCCATCAGCCGGTCGGCGCGATCGAGGCGTCGGGCGGCGCCGCGCGCGGGTCGAGGTGCTGTCCCCGGGGGTCGAAGATCCGGAACTTCGCCAGGCCCTTGCGGTGCAGGTAGGCCTGGACGGAGACGGTGAGCACGCCGATTCCGTAACGGACCGATCTCCGGAAATTGATCGAAGAGGCCTCTTCGAAGTAGGCGGCGGGGCAGCTGACCTCGCCGATCTCGAAGCCGGCGAGCAGGATCTGGGCGAGCATCTGGTTGTCGAAGACGAAGTCGTCCGAGTTCTCCAGGAGCGGGAGCGACTCGAGCACCTCTCGCGAGAAGGCCCGGTAGCCCGTGTGGTACTCGGAGAGCTTGGCGCCGCACAGGAGGTTTTCGATCGCGGTGAGGACGCGGTTGGCGACGTACTTGTAGCGCGGCATGCCGCCCGACAGGGCGCGCCCGCCGAGGACCCGCGATCCCAGGACGGCGTCGAAGGGACCGTCGGTGATCATGCCGATGACCGCCGGCAGCAGGCGGGGGGTGTACTGGTAGTCGGGGTGCAGCATGACCACGACGTCGGCCCCGAGCCGGAGCGCCTCCGCGTAACAGGTCTTCTGGTTGCCGCCGTAGCCGCGGTTGGTCTCGTGAACGAGCGTGCGCAGCCCCAGGCGCCGGGCGATGGTGACCGTCTCGTCGTGGCTGGCGTCGTCCGTGACGACGACCTCGTCCACCAGATCCAGTGGGATCTCGTGATACGTTCGCTCGATCGTCCTCGCCGCGTTGTACGCGGGCATCACCACCACGATCTTCTTTCCGTGAAACACCGGAGTCCGTTCTCCCTTTTCCGACTCGACGGAGCTAGACTGGATGGCTCTCGCGGCCCGGGTGGCGAAATCGGTAGACGCGGGCGACTTAAAATCGCCTGGCCCTCGGCCGTGCAGGTTCGAATCCTGCCCCGGGCACCCCTGCTGCCCCGCACGCCGCGGCGGGGCGCGGGCCCTCAGTGGCTCAGTGGCCGAACTCCGGCGTCTGGACGACGGCGCGAACCTCGTCTGCCTCCAGCAACTCCTCCAACGCATCGCGGTCGAGCAGCGTGGTGCGCTGGTACCCGAGCTCGGGCAGCTCCAGCTCGAGGCGGAAGATCTCGCGCGGGCCCTGGAAGACCTGGCGGATGCGAAGACTCTGCCCGGCTCCGCCGGTGACGATCTCGTTGCGGATCGACGCGACGATGCGCCGCGCGCGCATATCGCTGCGAGTGATCGGGTCCAGATACGCGTCGAACGCGCTACTGCGATTCGCGATCTTGAAAGTGCCGCGCTCCTTCATCGTCGTGCAGAGGATACCCGGAACCTCGCGCCGGCTTCAAGCGGCGTGTGCGCCTTCGGGTACGATCCCGGCGCCGCCGGTACGGCTCGTCTCAGGCGTCGCCTTCGGACGCCGTCTTGGCATGCGCGCGATTGGCGATGTAGTCTTCGAGAGCGGTAAGATGACTCGCGGCACCGCCGAGGAACTCGACCCCGATGCCCCCCTCGTCGTCGTGTTCGTGCGGCGACATCACCGTCTTCGACCACGCGACCCGGCCGATTGCCTCGAGCCGTCTGCCGTCCGGCAGGTGAATCTCGATCAGCAGGCGCCGACCCGGTGCGAGCGGTTCCGCCGTGCGAACGTAAGCGCCGCCCTGAGAGACGTTTGCACAGCGTTCCTGCGTGGCGCGGAAGAACGATCGTCCCGTCCACGGATCCTGCTCGGGATCGATCGTGGAAATGCGTGCGGGCAACTGCGCCGGGACCCGTAGATACCGGCGGCTTGCGTCGTACTCGCTCATGGTCACCCCCCCTTTCATACGAATCGGCGACCCCCCTTGTCCAGCTTGAGCGTCGAAATCTGCCTGGGGCGGGCCCGGATCGACCGCCCCGGGCCCCGTCCCCCCGGGCAGGGGACCGTCTCAAGGGTATTCCAGCCCCGGTCGAAGAGGCTCCGTAGTGGTACGCGGTGTCCCGGGTCCGGGACCAGGGGCACCCCGGGAGGGGTGGGTGGCGAGATCCGCGACCGAGGCGCAGTTCACGTCCGAGCAGCGCTCCTGGCTGGGGCTCTCCGAGAACGAGTCGGTCCGGGTCCTGACCTCGGGCTCGCACACGATCCTGCTCGAGCGCTGCGGCGGAGAGACGGCGGCGGCGCTGCCGTGGGACCGCGAGCTGGTGCTGACCGCCGACGTGCGGGCCTTTGCACTGGCCGACCTGCTGCAGATGCTCCACGCCTCCGCCAAATCGGGCTTCCTCTACTTCGAGACCGGGAACCACGCCAAGGCGGTCTACCTCAACCACGGCGAGGTCGTGTTCGCGACCTCGAACCAGATGGTCGATCGCCTGGGCCAGACCCTGCTGCGGGCCGGGACGATCACGGCCGAGCAGTTTCGCGAGGCACGCGACGCCTTCAGCCCACAGACCCGCTTCGGGAAGATCCTGGTCGAGCGGGGCTACATCGAGCCGCGCCAGCTCTGGAACGGCGTGCGGCTCCAGATCGAGGAGATCGTGCGATCCCTGTTCTCGTACGGCGCGGGGACGGTGCTGTTCTGGGAGGGCGAGGTACGGCCCGACAACGTCGTCCGCCTGGCGCTGCCCACGCGCCGCCTGGTGGCCGAGGGGTTGCAGCAGCGCGACGAACTGCTCAAGTTCCTGGCCTGGGTGGAAGACCCGCGCACGCGCCTCGAGCAGCTGAGCGGGCCGAAGCTCAGCGGCACGGAACAGGCGATCTACGAGGCCATCGAGGGTGCGACCGGGTTTTGCGAGGTGTGCCGGAAGGCCGGTATCGATCCGCTGTCCGGTGCGCGCACGATGCGGCTCCTGCGGCTGCTGGGCGCCGTCAAGCTGACCCGCCCCGAAGAGGGTCAGGGCGCCGCGGGACGGCAGCCCCAGGGCGGGACGCACGACGACGACGCCGTACGCGAGTGCGTGGAAGCGCACGTGAAGATCCTGGCGGAGCTGGCGACGCCGATCGTGGCCGTGGATGGCAGCGCGGGCCTGCGCGGCCGGCTCGCGGGCATCGTGGAGGAAACCGCCGAGCGCTTCCCCGCGATCCTGGGCGGCGTGGTCGTGGGCCCGGGCGGGGCGCTCGATCCGGTGGAGATCACCCAGCGCGCGCTGCGCTTCCCCGGCGAGCGCGAGTGCGAGGTGCGGCTCGCGCTGGGCCAGCTGATCTCGTACCTCGAGTTCGAGCTGATGAACCACCCCAAGATCGACGACCCCGAGCAGTTCCTCGAGGGATTGGAGACGATCCGCGCGCAGCTCTGAGTCCGCGGCCGCGTGACGCCGCCACCGGGCTCGCCGGTTCCGAGCTTCGCTCGCCTTCGTGAGTCCATTAAGCTCCAGCGCCGTGGAGCGCGGGTAGCTTGGCGAGGAGAGTTCGCGGTCGCGACGGCCGGGACGGCGCGGAGGGTCGCGAGCTCCTCTACGGGATCCATCCGATCCGGGAGGCGCTGCGGGCCGGCCGTCGCCGGATGCGCCGCCTGAGGGTGCGCGCGGGCCGCAGGCGGCCGGAGCTGGCGGAGATCGTCGCGGCGGCCCGGGCCGCTGGGGTTCCCGTCGAGGAGACGAGCCCGGATGAGCTGGGCCGGGGTCTGGAGCCCGGTGCGAACCACCAGGGGGTCGTCCTGGAGGCCGGTCCCCTGCCCGAGGTCCCGCTGGCGGATCTCGTACGCGCCGTTCCCACGCCGCGCTCTCTGGTTGCTCTGGATGGGGTGGAAGACCCACGAAATGTGGGAGCCATCCTGCGCGTAGCCGAGGCCGCTGGCGTGGACGGCCTGCTGCTGACGCGGCGCCGGGCGCCGCCGCTTGGCCCGGTGGTCGCACGCGCCAGCGCCGGCGCGTCCGAGTGGCTTCCGGTGGCACGCGTTCCAAATCTGGTGCGTGCACTCAACCAGTTGAAATCGCTTGGATTCTGGATTTTCGGCGCCGATCCCTCGGCGCCCCTGGACGTGTTCGGCCTGCCAGACCGACTGGTGGGAGGCGATCGCGTCGTGGTGCTCGGTGCGGAGGGGAGGGGCATGAGGCCCGCGGTCGCTCGGGCGGTCGACCACCGGGTCCGAGTGCCCATGGGCGGCCGGGTCGCTTCGCTCAACGTCTCGGCCGCCGCCGCCGTCCTGCTCTTCGAGCTGGGGCGCCGGGCCGGTCCCGGCGCAACTGGCAACTTCGCTCGGAGCGGCGCATCCGGTGAAGGGAATCCTCCCGGCTCCGCTTGCTGAGGGGCGAGGGGATGCTTATACTCAGCCGACGCGCGCTCCACGCTGGCGTAGCTCAACTGGTAGAGCAGCTGATTTGTAATCAGCAGGTTGCGGGTTCGAGTCCCATCGCCAGCTCCAGATCGGGGGCGACGTAAGCCGGCAGCGGCAAATCCGAAGCGACGTTTAGCGGGGAACGGTTTCCGAAAAAGGGTGGTCGGGCTCGGTCGAGTCGGGTCGGGTCGGCCGACCGGAAGAGAACAGCGACATCTTCGAACATCTTCGAGATTGGGTGCAGGCGCGCGAGCCTTTCCTCTGAACCGGTGGCGCTCCAGGGAAGGTTCGCGTTCTGCTGTGGTGTTTGTGGGCAGGGAACGGAGAGGTACCGAAGCGGTCAAACGGGGCAGACTGTAAATCTGCTGGCTTAGCCTTCGGAGGTTCGAATCCTCCCCTCTCCACCACATTGCGGGGCGGGGCCGAGCGGTTCGCATCCCGATTGCGCGGTTGCCCGGATCCCGGGTCGTGTCCGCGGTGGAAGGATGGGGTGAGCGACGGCGCGCGAGCGGGAATAGCTCAGTTGGCTAGAGCACGAGCCTTCCAAGCTCGGGGTCGCGGGTTCGAGTCCCGTTTCCCGCTCCACGCGCGCGGGGCGCGGCGTCCGACTGCGAGCGGCAGGCGAGCGGAGTTCGATCGAGCAGGCGCGGGGATCTTCGGTTCGCCGGGCCCACGTAGCTCAGGTGGTAGAGCACGTCCTTGGTAAGGACGAGGTCAGCGGTTCAAGCCCGCTCGTGGGCTCCACAACCCGAACCGGAGGGTGAAGAGGGAGTTCGCAGCCCGGCTCGCGAGTGCCCTTCAGACCGTCGCCGGGTGCGAGCCGAGTCACGGCAGAGTTGAGGAGAAGGTATGGCCAAGGCGAAGTTCGAGCGCACGAAGCCGCACGTGAACGTGGGGACGATTGG
>Ga0224512_10000821_pt1 | contig 31840 bp, 31 predicted proteins | sample SF_May12_sed_USG_4_FD_169103 | JGI IMG/M metagenome (GOLD analysis project Ga0224512, IMG submission 169103) | Sediment microbial communities from San Francisco Bay, California, United States - SF_May12_sed_USGS_13 | ecosystem: Environmental > Aquatic > Marine > Sediment | place: USA... | reverse complement strand
TTTTAGTGATTTTTTTTCCTGCCATGAATGTCGAAATCCTAGAGGTGGCCTTGTTTATAAAAATTATGTAGAATGGATGTGTTCAGAAAAGGTGCCAGGGGCGAGATTTGAACGCGCGACAGCCCGGTCTTCAGCCGAGTGCTCTCCCAGGCTGAGCTACCCTGGCACATTGAAAATTCTTTTTGATGCAAAATTAAAGTTTGTCTTTTTAGATTTTCCAGATATTGTCTTTTTTTCCTTTCCTTTTGTTAATTATACGGCCTAAAACAAACAAAAGATCAGATAACCTATTAATGTATTTTAGACAATCATCGTTAATCTTTTCATGCTCCATTAACGATACAAGACAGGTTTCGGCTCTTCTTACAATGGTCCTGGCAAAATGCACTTGTGAGGCCGCAATATCTCCTCCTGGTAAGATAAAATTAGCAAGAGGAGTTAATTCTAACTCAAAATTATCAATCGTTTTTTCAATTCTAGTCACCATCGAATCGGTAATTCTATTTTTTGTTTGAAGTAAATTTGGGTTAGAAAGATCAGCTCCAGCTATAAACAGCTCATTTTGAATTTGGGTTAAAATTTTTTCAATGTCTGAGTCTAGAGTATTTGTTAAAACTATACCTAGCGAAGCATTCACTTCATCTATTGTTCCATATGCAATTATTCTTAAATTTGATTTTTTTAGGCGTAAATTTCCTTGCACGCTAGTGGTTCCATCATCACCAGTTTTGGTATAAATCTTCAAGACTTTTTGTAGGGTTAATTTACTATTATGTTATTCGACTAAAACTAGCTAGAAAAACTGATTAGTCATATCTTTACCTAAAAAACAATCTTGATATTGGATTTTTTAAACATTGCAGCAAATCTAAAAACTATTTCAAGGCAAGGTTGGATTGATAAACTTTCAATAAACAATCCAGAATCTGTTGCAGACCATACATTCTCCATGGCAATTATTGGAATGATTTTATCGGATTATCAAAATTATGACACTCAAAAAATATTAAAAATGATCCTTCTTCATGATCTGGCCGAATCCATTATAGGAGACTTTACACCAGAGCAAAAATCCAAAAAAGAAAAATCAACTTTAGAAAATAAAGTCATTGAACAAATTTTAAAAAATTTACCAAAAAAACTACAAAAACAATATCTTTCGATTTGGAGTGAATACCAAACAAATGAAACCACTAATGCAAATTTTGTCCATCAAATAGATAAATTAGAAATGGCATTACAGGCAAAAATATATTCAAAACAAAATATATCTTCTAAAGATTTTTCGGTGTTTTTTGATTCTGCAAAAAAAGAAATCAAGGATCCTATCCTTTTAAAACTGCTTGACAAGATAAATAATTAAGAAAAATGTCTGAAACTCAAAAAGATGAATTAATTGAAGCACAAAAACAAGTAATTGGAATACTTTTTGAAGTAGTTAAAAGATTTCAAGCAAATAATGACTTGGATGAGGAATATTTTCAGCTAATCTCAAGCAGTGAAAAAACCAAAAAAAATAAAAAAAGACTCGAAAGTATTTTAAAAGAAAGGGAAGAAAATGGAAAAATTGTTGGACGACTTTTAGAACAATTAGAAGATTAATCCCTACAAGTACAATCATCATCAGAAAGAATTTTTAATTTTAGTGTTTGTTGAAATTTGTTTTGAACATACTGCGCCAAATTTGTAACTCTAATTCGAATTGCTTTATTTTTCCAACTTCCTTCATTTTCAAACCATGATTCAATATCATCTAGATCATATCTTTCACCATTTTCGATTATCGATTTAAAAATAGATTTAATTTCTTCAATTTCAGATTCTTTTATATTGTTTTTATCTTCTACTAGAGTGGTTATTTCATTTAATTTTAGAATTACAGTATTTGTTAAAGGCATTGTTTTTCTTATTTGAAAATAAATTATCTTATTATCTAAACCTATTCTTAATTATTTTGTACTGATGTATATGTTATATTAAAGAAATAATTCAAATTAGAACGAATCATTTCTAAATTGCATTAAAATTATTTTTGTAATGAAATCAATGTTTAGAAACTCCATAATAATAACATCGAAATTTTTTAGAAGGAAATTTTGTAAATAATCTAATAATGACTTCTATTCTTACATTTTCTATCATTTGGTTTTTATCAAAAAATTAAAAAAAGACTGTTTTTATATTATCTTAAAATTTAATATACTATGCAATATTTTCAAGCATTAAAGTTAGGTCAAAAAAGAGTGGCAGCAGCTCGCGAATATTTAAATAAAATCACAAATGGTAAAGCTATGCCTGCTTTGGCTTTAAGGGATAATAAAACTAATGTATGGGATCCTGTAGGTGAAGAAAATTTGTATGCATTTGTAGATGAAACTGCCGGATTTGTTTTGACAGATACTAGTGGTTACATTTTAGCTCTAGTTGATAAAAATGGTATTTCCAAATCAATTGTACAAGGTGTAACTCAGGTTCAAAAGCAGCAATTTGAAAAGGCATTCCATTCAGACAATATTGAAGAATTCAAAGGAAAAGTAATTCTACCTGTATAGATAAATTAACAAAATTTGTGCTTAATTTTATCCCCAAACCTTTTTGAAGGAATGTCTATGAATTTATTTAATGAAAAAACATTCTCAAGAGGTTGAAGTTAGCGGGCATTTGATTGATTCTATGATTTTAACCAAAATTTTTGATAAGATAATGAATTATGGTGGAGAATTTGAAATTTTAGAATTATCTGTTGGTAAAAAGAAAAAAGATTCTAGTTATGTGCGACTTTTAGTTACTGGAAAAAATGCTAAGCATTTAGAAGAAATAATAGATGATATTCATAGGGAAGGGGCTGTTCCCCATAATGAAAAACAAGTCAAACTAAAAAAGGCTCCAAAAGATATGGTAATGCCAGATAATTTCTATAGTACTACAAATAATGATACGTGGATATTTCATAATAACTCGTGGGTTCCAGTCGAGAACCAAATGATGGATAAATGTATTGTAGTAAAAAAAAACACTGCATTCTGCGTTCCAATTAGAGATGTAAAAAAAGATGATCTAGTTGTCGTCGATGAAATCGGTGTTAAAGTAACACCTCCTCAAAGACCACGTAACCAAGCAAATATCTTTGCCTTTATGGGAAGTGGTAGCTCAAGTGAAAGACCCACACAACATATTGCAAAAAAAGTTGCGCATGATATTATTCAAACAACGCGGAAGGGGGGCAAAATAGTAATAGTTGGAGGTCCTGCCATTGTACATACTGGTGCTGCTAATTCTGTAGCAGAATTAATCAAAGGAGGATTTGTTCACGGAGTACTTGCGGGAAATGCGTTGGCAGTTCATGATATTGAATATGCTACACTAGGTACTTCTTTAGGAATGTATGTTCATGATGCCACGTTAGCTAAACGTGGGCATAGAAACCACATGGATACAATAAACGCAGTATTCAAAGCAGGATCTATTCCTAAAATGGTCCAGCAAAAAAAGCTAAAAAGTGGCATATTTTACGAATGTGTAAAAAACAAGGTTCCTTTTGTTCTTGCAAGCTCTATTCGAGATGATGGTCCTTTACCAGATGTCATTACCGATGTAGCAAAAGCTCAAAGAGAGTACAAAAAAGTTCTCAAAGATGCTAGCATGGTCATCATGATCTCAACTATGCTTCACTCTATTGCCACTGGAAACATGCTCCCTTCAAACGTGAAGGCAATTGTAATTGACATTAATCAACCCACAGTTACAAAATTAATGGATAGAGGCACTTGGCAAGCTTTGGGAATAGTAACTGATGTGGGTGCTTTCTTACCCATGGTAACTCAAGAGATTAAGAAATTAAAATAATCAGGTTATTGTTTGTAATCTTGGATGTAAAACATGGTATCCATTTTCATTGAATCTAATAGGATATGTCTGTTCACTATGTTTTGTTCCCCTCATTTTGATAACCTGAATTGATCTTTCCATTGTATTTGTTTTTTGAACATGATTTAAGATTACTATTCCTGATGCTTCATACCACTCTGGAGGCGTTTTAGAATCCAAATTCTCTGAAATAAAAATAGATGTACATTTTTTCTCATCCAACGCATGAATCATTTTTTGAATGCCTTGCCGAGCATTGAATTTATTACCATATTGTATGCTTAAAACAGAAAGTGAATCTACAACAAGACGTTTTGCATGAATTTTTTTTATTCCCTGCAAAATTAGCTGTGTTAAATGAGTAAATGGAAATGGTTCTGTCCCATACAAAGGATCTCCTGATTCAAATGTTTCGTCATTGGTCTTAAATGGTCGTGCATCGACTATCAGAATTTTTTCTTCGTCCATCAGCTTTTCGATGTTCCAGCCATAACTACGAAAATCATTAATTAATTCTTGTGGACTTTGTGTTAGGGTTACAAATATTCCTGGTTCTTCAAAATCGAGAGCTCCATTATGAAGAAATTGCATTCCAAAAGTTGTTTTTCCACTACCAGATTCCCCTGATAGCACAATTGTTTTTCCCTCCTTTAGTCCTCCATCTATAATTAAATCAAACCCGGGTATTCCTGTACGAATTTTAAACTCTGAATTACTCACAATAACAAGCAAGTAATTTTCTATATAAAGAGGTGTGAGTTTATCCGATATACACAAAAAAAAATATTCTGTTTTGAGACTAAAGTGGAATTGATTTGGATTTAGACCACAACAAATCAAATAATAATTTTTTCGAATAAATCATCGCAGATGAATTTGTCCACATTGCAGATATATTTTCTTTTCCTGATTCAGAATTTTTCATAAAAAATAATATTTCTTCGTTATCTTTAATTACAAAACAAATATTTCCACCTATAGTAGATGGAAATTTTTTAACATTAGTTCTATCGATATCATCATACACATATAGAGTTCTATCTGATGAATTTGTTAGAATTTTTAAATCAACGTCTGACTTGTCTAGTGGTTCTAAAAAGTTTGCATGATAGAATTTTAAAAAGTCTTTTTCATTTCCAATTATTTGAAATTCTTTTTTGGTATTTCTAATCATATCATTTATTTTCCCATATATTTGATTTTCTCCTTGTAGCATTTGAAATTTATCCTCCTTTTCAAGATCAGGTTCATTGTGGTAATTTGGAATGGTGTTCCAAATTTTAGTTACCTCCTCTTCTTGTTTTTCTAATTTTCTAATTCGTTCTTTTTCAGTGTTGACCATTGATTTAATTGCATTAGATAAGGGTAAGGCAGAAAATTTAATCGGATGCTGAAATGTCGCAGAAACAATTCCTTTGTTTTGAAGGGTTGTTAGAAGATGATATGTCTCAGTTCGAGGTAGCTTTAATGCTCGACAAACCTCAGGTGCTGTTTTTGAACCATATTTTCCTAAAAATATGTAAACTTTACATTGGTTTACAGTTAAACCAAATTTTGAAAATTGTTCTTGTAATTGATCTATTGATTGTTTATGCTCATAAGAACTCGAATCCGGATCATTTTCAAAAATAGTTGATTGGTTATTTTCAGTCAAATTTTGCACTCCTGGTTTGATCAGCCAAAACAGTTTGATTTAGAGGGAGCATGTCAAATACCTTTGAGTAAAATGATCGTGTCTTTAATTTTTGATAGCAATTTGTTCTAATTTTATTGCTAAAAAAAGGACAATCAGGCGTAATTTTATTTATCAATTGAATTTGTTTCATTATTCACACCCCACAGTTAAGATCGATTTAAAGGCAAATTTTTCACGGATGGTATCGGTTTTAATGAATGCCAATTCATATGGTCCATCATACTGTTCATATCCGATGCCTGCTAACTCTTTTTTAATTCCGGATTTCATTAATTGCTCAAGGCTATCACGTGTATTCTTTAACCGTTCGGATTCTTTTTTCATCTCTTCAAGTGATTTAAAATACAATTCAAGCTCGCCTCTTGTTCCAATCCCATTGTAAAGATGTAATCCCTGATAATCTATCCAATCTTCGGATTTTCCTTTTTTAGAATTTTTCTTACCTTCAGTTTTTCTATTCTTGTTTTTTTTATTGTCTCGTTTTTTATTTTCTGGATTTTTATTATCATTTTTCTTGTCTTTTGTTTTTTCTGGGTTTAACTTCTCTTTTAAATCAGATAATTCTTCAGTATTATTTTGTTCAACATCGCGTATTTTATCACCAATTAATTTTGACTGAAGAGTTATTTTATCATCTAAAATTTTAATTCTTTCATCCAAGGATTCTCGTAATTCTGTAATTGAATTAAAACGAGAAATTTTATTTTCCATGACTAAGGTGCCTCATTTATCCTTGTACTAGTTGAAGGTGTTTGATTTGTATTATTCATCCTTGTACTAGTTGAAGGTGTTTGATTTGTATTATTCATCCTTGTACTAGTTGAAGGTGTTTGATTTGTATTATTCATCCTTGTACTAGTTGAAGGTGTTTGATTTGTATTATTCATCCTTGTACTAGTTGAAGGTGTTTGATTTCCTACATTTTGATTTGAATTATTTGGAGAGTTTTGATTCATAGGAGTTTCTGAGTTTTCAGATGGAATACTATCCGAATTTATCTTTTGGATTTTTTCTATTTTTCTGGTTACGGCCTTTAAGAATGTAATATTTTTATTTTGAATAATTTTTTCGTTTTTACATAATTCTATTATTGGAGATATGGCATTTTTTAAAATTTGAGCAATTTTTTTAGTCGAAAATTCATCTAATCGTTTTTGTATTACTTTTCCATTTGATTTTTTTATTACAATATCTAACGAAGGTGTTAAAGTTATTTTCGTATTATCTTCTTCGTTAAACACCTTAGGTGGCAATTCTACGGAGAATCCTAAAAATTCAGTTATAATTTTTAACGAATTATACAACTCATCAATTACATTACCCTTTTCACTCTCCAATTCATAAATCTGTACAGATTCATCTACGAGTAAATCTGTACTCTTTAAGACTTCATCAAATTCTTTAATCTCCGCCTCAAAATTTGCTTCCATTAACATAATGGGTCAAAATTTTATAAAGAGTCTAAGTGTGTAAGTTGATGTTACAAACATCTTCTATATTACCCGTACCACTCCAATATAGTTAGTTTGAAGGAAGACATTGCCTTCTGAGTTATATCCATCAAGAAATACGTACATTCGATATCTCCCCTCCGGAATTAACTCACTTGAGACATTTCCTGGTTGCGCACGTGGTCTATCGAATTCAACTGATATAGTATCTCCTGCTAGTATTGCCGAACTATCTTGATTTGGCCCTAAAGGCGTTCCATCAGAAGTTATGATGAATGCTGCATACGATGCCCCCGTATTCTCATCCTCAAAAACCACTCGACTCTGGTACTTTATCCAATTATCTGTTGGACCAGGATTAAATATTCCGATGACTCCTATGTCTGAATTATCATACCCACCATATCCTGGCAATCCTTTATCTGGAAATGGAATTTGTAGAAAACTACTTCCCAATCCAGAAACAACACTGGTATTATCAATTACCATTTTCATATCCAAATTCCCAATACTTTTTGGAACATTTGTCATTTGTAACTTCAACCGTTCTCCTGGTTCGATAACTCGCTGTTCAGTAGTAATTGCTGTAAAATTAATCTGTCCCCAAATGTCACTAGTGGGAGAAGAATACTCTGCAAAATCACTAGAATACTTTATTGGAAAACTTAAAGTCTGGTTAATTATTTTCTCTGGTAATCCAAGATCATTTCCAAATTCATCGACAATATTAATATTAAAATCCATAAGATGCGCACTTGTACCATAATTTGTGTTATACAAATCCTCAACTTCTTGTTCACCGTTTTCATTCAAATCATAGTTATCCCAATGAATAATATCATCAAGCATTCCATGAAAGCCATTAGTCACTGGAGATATTGTATTTGCTCCAATCTGTATGTCTCCGGAGAGGATAATTGTCCCAGTTCCACTATTAAAATCTGAATCTTGCAATATACCATCTACGTACAACTTACAATCATTATCACTTGGCATTACTGCCACAAAATGATGCCATGTGTCATCTCTATAATCTGTTGGACTAGTACAGGTTGCAATCAGAGATGTAAAACTAGCATCTAATCGAAAAACCAGATAACCACTTGGATTTAGATAAATTTCATAGTCATCATTTCCAGTACTATTTTCTCCGTAAAATATCGTCTGATAATCATTTGGTCCTGTGCTATACGCCTTAAACCAACCAGCCGTTGTAGTTGGGCTATTATCAAGATCATTATTATCAGTAATACCAATTAGAGCATATTGATTTCCTGAAAATTCATATGCACCAGCACCTTGGTGTCCTGTGGGAATCCATATGGGTCTTTGAGATCCTGAGGCTAGAGTCATTATCGTATTTGTGGTTGTATCAAGCGGTGAGTTTAAGTCGCTTTCAAAATGATAAGCCATGTCCTCAGCTGTAGATCCTGTGTGTCTCAAACTTTCAGGCATTGAGCTGCTGATATATCTTAAGGTGGCATTCCATTTGCCATCAGGAATATTGACCGTTACATTACCATCTGTATTGGTATAAAAATTGGGAGAAGTGACACTAAAATCAATTATTTCACCTATGTTATCTTCTGGAATTGAGGCCCACATTTGGTGTTGGCCTAATGCATCAAAAGTTTCTTTGTGAAAAAACAATACATTATCAGGTGCAGAAGATGATGTCAAAAATCTGCTTTCCAGAGAACTTCCACTTTCTTCTGCAAATTCTACTACCTTGACTGATACTTCTTTAGATATGGTGTTTTCAGGCACACCATTTAGAATACTTGCATTAAACTGAATTTTGTCTCCATCATCTCCAGAAATTTTATAGGTCCATTCAAAAATGGCACTGTTACCTTTTTCTAACACGGGATGAGGGTCAGGCATAGTGCCCACTAAATCCGCAGTTGCGCCAAGAGGAACGATTTGAAGAATTGGTTGAATATTTGTATATATGGTGTTTTGGGTAGAATTATTTGTCACAGATAACAAAATAGTTGTTTTAAAATTGGTTGGAACCTCTTCAGGCAGTGCAAATAATTGTAAATGTAATGGATCAGTTGACGCATTCACTGAAAATTCTTTTGTAAATCCTCTATCAGTAACTAATTTCATTTTGTAACTTTCAGTTGGGAGAGCAGTAAAAGGTAAAAACTGTAAAATATTTTCTACCATATTTCCTGGTGCAACAGTTTGGTTCAAATCAAATCTATACACCTGATCTACTCCCGTTACATTTTGCACCCATAATCTAGAAAATGAAATTGGAATGTCTCCAGAATTATAAACATCCAAATTTATTTTATTGTTTGCTATAGTCAGTCTTGAAATTTCAAATGATTCTTTTTTACGGTTTTCTCTTTCTTGTTCTGCAGCTATGACATTTTCTGAAAAATCTTCAAATAAATTCATACTAGAAGTCAAATAACTTGCAGCCGTAATTATTACAATTAAGAAAAAAACTCCTCCCACCACAGTTGATAGTGCTCTTCTTTGTTTCATGGCCCCATAACATAAGTTTGATAGATTGATCCCTTTTCTGTAACAGCGGTAATTAGAATCGGATTAGTTGTTGTCCAATTATAAGAAATTTCAGTTGAGATGTAATCATTAATTGCAATACCGCCATTTGTAATTAATAAATTAGTTTTATCAATAGAATTATCAAGTGTTATTTTTGTTACATTTAAACCGACATTTCCAACATTGCTTGTTGTTATATTGACAAATTTAGTGGGATTATTTCCAAACCAAACATTTTCTATAACTAAAAATTCATTTATTTTGTTGACTCCTTCTGAATACGCGGTGGTAATTTCATGTTGCTCATTTGTAAATACACTGTTTGACCAAGCAGTCATCATACTACCCATAACTGCAACAGCAGAAAGCAAAATTCCAGTTGAAACTACAGTAGCTAACGCTCTTCGTTTAATACCCTTAGCCATATAATCAAAGCAAAAAATTCAATATTATCCATCAAGGTGTATTTTCAAAAACTTACAATATGGAAATATTTTTTATGTAAAAACAAGGTTTCTAGCAGAGCGAAAAAGATCTTTTATCTGCATTTTCTCTAAATAAGCCAATTTGTCTCGACATCCCAAAAGAAAACAGAGTATACGTCCAAAGGAGTAAGATTTCAACGAGGTGACCAGGATAGTATAGGTTTTGAAGAGATAAGAAGAGAATACTATTATCGCCAATTATTTGAGTAATTATGCCTAAACAAAAAAGGGACATCATAAAATTTACTCCACCCTTAAAAAATAAAACAACCCCAATTAAGGCAGGAATGAGGATAATCGAGTCTAAAACAGGATATGCTAATAACACTAGAAAATTCTCCTTTTCAAAATCAGGATCAGAATCTATGATCATAAATAATGATGGAATTAAAAGAAAGATTGAGATTATTGATGTTCCGACCAATATTTTTTTTGAGATTTGTTTTACAAAAGGTCTTAAATAAAAAACAAGAAAAGCAAAAAATAATTGATATCCGGTAATATAGAAAAAATCATCGGCATACTCCCAAGGCTCAATACCTAACACAACATTGTAAATAATATCAACTATTTCAGCACAAAACCAATATGCTGAAAATAACATAAACAGAATCCATGCCTTGCCATGATTGCCCTTAACCCCATATTTTAAAACCATAAAAAAGGAAAGAACAGTTACAATACCAGAAAGTATTATCGAAATTCCATTTGAAATATCATCAGCTATTTGTGGGCCAATAAAATTAGCTAGTAAAATTAAAGCAGTTATGCCTAATAAAGTAAAAAGGAGATATTCCTGAACATTAAATCTTTGATAAAATAATTGCAAGGTTTACCTCGCAATTTGTTCAAGGAATTTTTGTATAGGTTGGGATGAAGTCATGTTTCCAAGATTTTTCTTTATAGAATCAATAATCGTAACATGTGCTTTTCCGTAAATATCTTTGAGGATTCTACTTAGGAATTCTGGTTCATCATAACAATCAGCAAGAGTTCGATTATAGTCATCCATTAATCGCTCTTTAACTTTGTTTAAATCAGGTTTTCCAATTTCTAATAATGATTTTTCGATTGCTAATATTATGAGTTCCTTTGGATCATTACTTGTCGTAGTTATCCCCCAATCAACAGATGTTATTATTTTTCTTACCTCATCTTGGATCTCATAATCATCACTAGTCATTGCCACTAGTGTTTCATTTCCCGCATCAACTGGAGATGCACCATCGGCAATTATTCGTGCCCAATTTGCAAGATCTCCTACTGAAGGACCGTAAGGTAAATCTCCATTTTTGTATTCTTGTCTCAATTTAGCTGCCACATGCACTATACTTGTTGCAGTATCTCTAGGGACACCAGTACGCTCTAAAAGTAAATTGATCTCTTTTTCATCAATATGATTATCTACACTCATGTAGTCAAAGTTTAACCAAACACTCATTCTTCTTCTAAAAGCAGCATTTAGGGGTTTAGTACCAGTAAATTCAGATGAGAAAGGATTCATACTGATAATCATATATGCATCTTTATGTCGATTAATTAACTCGTTGTCCTTTTCATTTAATACCATGTGTCCCCTTGCATCTAAAATCGGGTTTAGCTTTGTTGCAACATCTTGTTTCATCATATTGGCCTCATCAAGATAGAGTATTCCACCATGTCTACACCAAGAAGTAATAATACCATCAATCCAATTCTCTTTTCCTAATCCAATGTAACGACCAAACAAATCATAAGCTGATGTTTGTAAACCACAATTAATTTCCCATAAAGGGAGTTGAGTTAATTCTGCAACCAGGTAAACAATGTGGGTTTTACCAGTACCACTTGGACCTATACACGCACATTGTTTAAAATATCCTAGGGCTCTGACAATTCGTTCTACATAATTTTCTCCATTATCATAAAATGGAGGAGTGTCTTTTGGAATCAACTCTTGCATGTCTTCAGAGAAGTTAAAATTATCTGGATTTACATATTTTTTAATATCATAGGCATGTAATTTCTGAGTATCAACTTTTTTATTTTTTGAGAATTTAATTTTTAGGCTAAATTCATCACTGTCAACTCTGGATCTACTAAGATTCTTAACATTGCTATCAGATGTACTTGAAATCATAGAATTAAGTTATGATAAATATGTTAAACAACTGAGATGTATTGTTATACTACAGACAGGCTGTTAATTACGAATAATTAAGATATTAGTCATGAATCACGAGATAGATGTATCTAATTTAATGTTCAATAAAACTTCAGAAAAAATAAATTTCAATAAATATGATATTAATGTTGATCTTGAAGAAGAATCCAGCGATGATCAAAAAACCATTTTAAAATATTCCCTTGATTTAACTTCAAATCCAAAAAATTCAGTTATCAATATAAGCGGAAATACAATATTATCAGGTGAAAAATCAGAAATTGAAGAATTTCTAAAACAAGAAAATGAAAAAACACCGGAGGTCGTCTCTTTAATTTATCAAGAATTGTTTCCATTAATGTACATAATTTCCAAAAATATGAAAATCCCCTCTCCTGCTCACACCCTATCACAAAATATTGTCAGTGAAATTGATCAAAACAAAAATTTAGAGAACAGTAATGAAAAAATTGAATCAGTCGATTCCAAAAAAGAAGATGAGGCAAGCAAAAATGATCAAATAAAAGAAGAGCAAAAAAATGCTCCAATTGATCAAGAAGAATCAGATAAAAATAATTCCCTAAAAGATGAGATATCTAGTTCAGATGACAATCCAGTATCAAATGAAAACAAAGAGCAAGATAATCCCTCTGAAACTTGATGATTCAAATTGCAACAAACGTTTCTTGACATAATCTATAAAATTTTCTATGAAACTGCTCAAAAAGATTTTAAAGATATTCGATTGTTATTATCTGAAAAATATTCATTTCCTTCAATTAAATTTGAACCGATAATTGAAATTAAAATCCCTATTCCAAAAAATACAGAATATGGAATAATATATTCTGGCTATTTGTTCAAAAACTCTCAAGAAGATCTAATAACTGCATGGAGTTTTTTTTTAGCAACAGTTTATCATTTAGCTGCACATGTTGCAGTATCAAATTATTCAGTTTATAATAACTGGATTAAGGATAAAACACCTCGATTTGCTTGGAAAGTTATTGATTTTATTGAAGATGATTCAGTAGATAGATACCTCCTATCCACAAATCAGGACGTGTGGACAAATCTTTCTAAAATAAAAAATGAATATGTCAAGCATAGTACATTAAATAATAAACAATCCAAATTTATTCAAAATTTAGGGTCAAAGACCATAGTATCAATTAAAAATCAGATGAGTCAAGTGACTCTTCAGCAATTTGACAACACTAGTAACAACCATAAAATTCAATGGGCCTCAGAGTTATATAAAAACAGATTCATGTTTTCACAAGATACACCATTTTATTATGAACAAAATAATCTCCGTTCATCATTAATTTTAAAACACAATAAAATGAAAATATTTCCTTCTGGTAAATTTGCAAGCACTATAAAAAAATTAAATTTTTTGTATCTTGAAGAAAAGGAAAGAATGGATAACATTTTACATAAACTTCGAAAAGATATTCGTGGTTTAAATTTTGATGATGTTGTTTTACCAAACGAAGATATATTTGAATATTTTAAACTAAAAGAAAAAAATAAAAAAATTCTTAAAAAAATAAGAGAACAGATTAGAAATGTTCTTAATAATTCTGAAGACCCTAACTCAAATATGTATGGAGAAATTGATATGGAAAAAGCCATCCAGGCTATAGCAAGTAATTCTCAAAATTATGCAGAGGTATTTAATAAACTAGAAGAACAAAGAATCGAAGAAACTTGGGGAATACTGATTGATAATAGTGCCAGTTTAAAATTAAGATTTGATCAAGTAAAGGATTTTATGCTTTGTCTTGCCGAGGCTTCTGATGAATTAACTGGTCCTGCAGGTTCATGGGGACTATATAGCTATGATCAAAAATTTTCCATCATAAAAGATCAAAAAGGAAAATACAATCAAGATTCTAAGGCAAGGGTGGGTGGCCTACACAGTGGTGGTTTATCTTATACATCAGATGCAATCTTGTTAACTGGCAGAATGATGGCAAAAATACCCGCCGACCTAAAACATCTTTTTGTATTTACAGATGATTTTCCTACTGGAGTATGGAATCAAGACAGGAAATTGGCTCTAGCCATTAAAGAAGTTGAAGGAATGGGAATAGAGACTATAGGAATTGGATTATCTCCTGGGATTTCAAAATATTTTACTGATTCTTGTTGGGGCTCAAATATTCGTGAATTGGTAGATACTTTTGTCAGAGTTTATAGGATAAAATCAATGAAATCTCTATAAAATACAATATTTGGTATTAATTTATAAAAATTTTTGTATAAATTCAGGTTAATTTATGAATTTTATATAAAAAATTTATTTGAATTCCATGTTTCTAAGAATGTCTGTTCAAAAATATTACACATCAGATCCTATAACCTCACAGTGTCTTTTTAATTTAATAATGAAAAACCACGTTTTCACAAAGAAGAGAAAAGGTATCAGTACAGTACTTACCACTGTAATTATCCTGGTGGCTTCAGTAGTTCTCGGATCTGGTGTAGTTTTGTATGGAACTAGTTTGTTCCAAACAGTTGCCCAAGAAGAGAGTATTCAAGTACAAGGAATTCAGGTCTGGGTAAATGCAACTGATCCATTAGGTGATGCGTGGGGAGCAGCAGGCGTTAGAAACAATGGTGACAAGAACTTATCTGTAGATACCATTCATATCAAAGGTGTAACAATACCATTTACAAATTGGTATTGGGATACAGATCAAACTAGAGTTACCACTGATAACTGGCAAGCTACCTTTGTTCACGAAGGTACTGGTGGTGTTGGAACACTTATGAAAGACTCGCCAGAGGTAACAACTTCATGCACAACTCCAGCAGCTACAACGCTTGAAATTGATTTTGATGGTGGTGTATCAAACCCAAATGATACATTAGATACGCTTTGTCTACAACAGGGTTCAGGTCCAGTTGGACTTAAGCCAGGTGAGAGAGCAATCATTTACTTCCAAGTACCTCAAGAAAGAATCACAACGCTTGATGCAGGAGCTGCAACTACTTTGAAGATATTTGCAGGTGAAGCAGGCGCTCCCCTAAGTACTATCATCCAAAACCCATAGGGAGAGTGTCTTTTTGTATCTCTCTTTTTATTTTTATTTTATGTTGGAGGATAAAAATTGAAATCGATAAATGAAAATCAAATTGAATTAGGTGGAATTCTAAATCATGATCTTTTAGATGAAAGTACTGTAGATAAAGTTTCAAATCAATTTAAAATAATAAAAGAGTACCCACTAAATGCACCCTTTAGTTATGCAAAAATTTTATGGGATGAAAAAAATTCAAATTTTCAATACTTTGTAGATGAGATTAAATTAAACTTTGATGAGGAGCGAATCTACAAAGATTTGTACACCTTTGTTGAAGAGAGTTTAGATTCTTTGGAGACTACAAAGGAAAGAAATTTTGACACTCATTTGAATGATGTAATTAAAAAACACGAAGGATTCTTTACTTCCAATCCCATAGCCAGTATGGAAAAAGTAAAATATTTTTTAAAAAGAGACATTATGGGTTATGGTGAAATTGATGCTTTAATGCATGACCCAAACATTGAGGATATAAGCTGTAGTGGACCCCAAAACCCACTTTATGTTTGGCATAGGAATTATGATAGTATGTCTTCAAATATATCATTTGAATCCCACCAAATTTTAAATTCATTTATTACCAGAATTGTTTTCAAAGCCGGAAAACATGTCAGTACAGCACATCCTATTTCAGATCTTGCAATCACTGGGAATCATAGGATTTCTGTATTATATCAAAAAGAGATCACCCCTAAAGGTACAAGTTTTACTATTAGAAAATTCAAAGAAGATCCTTATACTATAATTGATCTCATTGATTTTGGAACAATCGATATAGAGACTGCGGCATATCTTTGGATGATGATCGAAGCCAAGATGTCAATTATGATAATTGGCTCCACCGGTAGTGGAAAAACAACAGTACTAAATGCAATTGCAGGCTTGGTGAGTGAAAATGATAAATTGTTTTCAGTAGAAGATGTAGCAGAAATTAATCTTCCTCATGATAACTGGTTTTCTCTTATTTCAAGATCTGGTTACGGGTCCAATGATGAAGGAGAGATTGGATTGTACGAATTAATTAAATCAGGTGTTAGACACCGACCAGACTATATTATTGTGGGTGAAATTAGGGGTTCAGAAGCTTATGTTATGTTTCAAGCAATGGCTACAGGTCATGGAGGTCTTTGTACGATGCATGCTGATAGCTTTGACTCTGCAAGTAAAAGATTACAGCAAAAACCGATGAGTATACCACCTGCATATCTTTCTTTGATGAATTCTGCATTAGTAATTAAAAGAGTAAAAGATAAAGTCACTGGACAAAGTATGAGACGTGCAATATCTGTTGAAGAGATATCTAGTAATTCTGTTCCAAATTCAGTTACAATATGGAATCCTAAATCAGATTATTTTGAGCACTCATTTAATTCAAGTAAAAATCTTAAAAAAATCTCTGAACAAACAGGTGATGAATTTGAAGATATATTAAAAGAGCATCACAAAAGAACAAAAATTCTGAAATGGATGTCAGCTAACAGTATTCGTGAACATAAAAAGGTCACAGAGATGATAAGAAAATATTATAATGATCCAAAATCAGTTCTAAAAAAAATAAATTACGGTGATGACGGATAATGCTTTCAATAAGCAAAATTAACGAAAAAGGATTTGAGCATAAACAAGGAAAGAAAATTAGTTCAGAGTTACCATATTTTATCACCATAGTGACTTTGTTAAGCAGTGCCGGAATAGGACCCTATTTTATGCTAAAACGCGTAAATTCAATGGAACTGTTACCCACAATAAAAAATGAAACTGTAAAGATGATAAAAAGAATTGATTTGTTGGGGGTGGATCCTCTTGAAGTGATGCGTAAAGTACGTACTCATTCTAGTTCAAAAGCCTTGGGAGAGTTTTTTGATGGGTATGTTGCAACCATTGAGAGTGGAGGAAACATCGTAAATTATCTAAAAAGTAAAATGAAGACAGTTTATGATAGACATGCCGAATCACAAAAACAATCAGTAGTCAAATTAGGTGCCCTTGTTGAGGCATATATGACGATTCAAGTTGTTTTGTTGGCAGTATACATTATTGGCGCAGCTGTGATTTCAGATCCTTTTAACGAATCTGAGACTGGAATAAATGCAGAATTAATATTTTTAATTGCAACACCTGCATTATCGGTTTTATTTCTTTTTGCAGCAAATGCTAATTCCGTATCAAAAAGTCCAGAGATAGACAAGAAAAAAATTATCCTGTTTGCAGCTCCTGCGTTAATAGTAAGCGGCGTAATAATTGGATTGAATTTATCTCCAGATCCCTTAATGAATCCATTTTTGTTAGGCGGAGCATTAATTGTAGCTTCAATTGTTCCAGCAATTTATTTTAAAAAACTATATAAAATTACAATGGCATCTGAAGACTCTACACCAAAAATACTCCGGACTATTTCAGAAGCACGAAAGACAGGAATGAGTCCTGAAGGTAGTGTTATCCATGCTTGTAAAAGAAAAGAATATGGCGCATTTAATCCAATAGCAAATGGAATTGCAAATAGAATAGAGTGGGGAGTTGATTTTAAAACAATTTTTCGTTATCTACAAAAGGAGATTCAAACCTTTAATGTATTGATTAGTTTCAATATTTTATTTGAATTAATTTCTGCAGGGGGAGGAAATTCTGAAACACTTGATTCTTTGACTGAGACAAGTGAAAGGTTACAGGTAATTCAAAAAGAAAAGCGCGAACTGTTAACCCCTTATTTATTTGTGGGATTCATTTTAATGGGAACCACTGGATTTACAACTCTTTTAGTAATTGATTCGTTTGCAGATATTGAACAACAAAGTAGAGATTTATCTGATATTGAAGAAGAAATTACCCCCACATCATTAGGTTTGTACCCACTAATTGTGCTTATTCAATCTTGGACTGCAGGGTTATTCCTTGGCAGAGTAATTAAAGGGGCCTTTTCAGGGGGATTTTTGTATTCAATAATTCTAGTTGTAATGACTTTAGTGGGAATTACCTTAGTTCAATTTTCGATAATAGATGTAAATTCTCTTTTCTAAAGAAACTAGGTGTCTCATAAAGAGTCATACAGTTTCTTATATCGATTTTTAGGCTTATTTTTTACGTATTGAAAACTTTCTTTCTATTATTGTTAATCGTAACATCAATGATAATGCCAAATACCTATGGCCAAGAACCTAAAAATTTTGGGTACAAACAATTACCAGATAAATTAGTTGAGGGTACAGAAGGGATATTACAAATTTATGGACTTCAAAAAAATATTCCAATTCCAAATATTATTGATAATTTGATAGTTACCTCATCTGACCAAAATATTGTAGAAATTTTAGAATTAACTACAAACAAAGATACATCAATAACGTCAGTAAAATTACATGCAGTAAATTCAGGAACTGCAGACATAGCAATTGCAGCTCCTGGTTTTGAATCAGAAGAATTCAATATCACCATATATGATATTAAACAAGGAGAGCAAAAATTATTATTAAAAACAGTACCTGATACTTTTACTATAAATGGTCCAACTGAAGGATATTTTTCAGTAGAATTAGCAGATATTGATTCTAATCCAACTTTAGCAAAGAAAGATACTATTGTTTCTATTACCACTTCAAATTCTGGCATCATTACTCTATCTCAAAATGAAATAATCATAAAAGAAGGCGAATATTTTGCCATTGGAGCATTTCAAATTAATAATCCTGGAGAAGTTTCCATTTATGCTGAAAGTGAAAATATAGAATCAGGGGCCAATAAGATTACAGTTTTTGGAGCAGGCACAGATACATCTACAAGTAAATCAGATAATTACAAAATTCAATTATATGTAATACCTGAAAAAATAAGTAACTTTGCAACTTCCAGCACATTTGTAATTGTTCAATTGCAAGGAGAGGATGGCTCTCCAATAAAGGCAACTGAAAACATTCCCGTTTCATTGAAACTAGATCATGCCAAACCAGCATGGGGTCAGCGACCACCAAATGAAATAAGTACAGTAAATTCTGTTTTGATACCTTCTGGCTCGTCTGTTGGATATGCCAAGCTATCAGTTGTAGCAGGATTGGAAGAAGTCTACGAGGTGACTATCTCTGCTGAAGATTATTTGGTATCAGATTCAAAAGAATTTCAAACCATTCTAACTTTTGATGTAGATGATCCTGTAACCACACTAGAAACAATACCATTGCTAGCCTCAGGTTCAGAGGAATTAATTGGAGTTTTGTATCCTTCTGATAGTAACGGTGTTTCCCTACTAAATCTAAACACAGTTAAATCTGAAATAAATTCCTCAGATAGAAATGCTTTGACAATATCTGATGACAGAATGGAAACAGGTTCGGGCGCAAAATTAATTTTTGGAAAGATGGGGCAGACAAAACCCGACGTACTAGAGATCACAGTGATTGGTCAACAGAAGCAAACAATTTTTCCAATTGTATATGGTCCTGAAAGATTAGAATTAAGGCTGATCTCTGAACCTTTAATTTCAAAAGTAATTCCTGGAACATATTTCCCAATGATTGCATATATTGCTGATCCTAATAACGCCAGTTGGTATTTTCCGGATACCTCAAATATTGTAATGGGTCCAAATGAATTTGTAAAGACGCCTGTACAAACAGTAAGCGAGGGTGAATCAATTGTGATGCTAAGATCACAATCAGTTAAGGAAGGAAAGGTGAATTTAGAATTTGAAGCAAATGAATTTACTACGACCTTGCCATTTGAAACCAGTGTAGCCAAACCTACAAAAGTTGATCTTGCCTATCCAGATCATTTGTTATCAGGAATGAAAAATACATTATCATTGCAATTACTAGATGAGAAAGAAACTCCTATCTTTGCAAATAAGGATATAGAATTTAGAATCGCTACAAATGATAACACCATTGAGATGCCTCAAACTGTGACGATTAAAAAAGGAACATATCACTCTTTATTTGATATTATCCCAAAAAAAGTAGTGGAAACAGAAATTTCTGTTCTTGCCGGAGGTTTCCCACTTTCTAAATTCAATATTAATACAGTAGAAACCACCCCCACGCTGATAATTTCAACAGTGAATTCAATAGTCGTCGGAGAAGCATTTGATTTGGTATTAGATGCAAAAATTTTAGATGTGCCACTTGAAAATATCCAAATTAATTGGAATGTTCAAGGGGCACAAATTCAAGAAATATCTGAAACAACAGATACGAGCGGAAAAATAAAACTAACTTTAATTGCAGATGACGTTGAAAAAATTAAAGTCCAGGCAACCACCCCAGAATTTGACCAAATGACAGTATCAAAAGACATCATAGTTACAAAAGACTCTGAACCAACATTAGGTGCTATAGAGGAGGAAAAGACAATAGAAAATAATATAGTTTTCATCCTAGTTCCAGGTGCAGTTATTGGAAGTAGTATTTTACTTAAAAGAAGAGGGTTGCTTGATCCATTAGCAGATAGATTTCCAATAGTTGAGAGTATTTTTAATAGATTTGATGAAATATTGGAGCGATTGGAATTTACTGAAAGACTTGAAAATATCAAAGAAAAAATACCAATCATCAAAGACAGGTAAGGATTTTTTTTAAGAAAATTAATTACTTAGAGCATCAAGAAAATTCTCGGTAGATTTGTGTGATGAAATATTTTTAATGTTCTCTTTTAAGGAATTCATTACGTCATTGTATGAATCCCCTAAAAGATCTTGTAAAACCTGTTTTAAGGCCTCAGGATTTTCATAACAATCATCTAAAGTACAGTTATGATCTTTTTGAAGCATTAACACAATTTTGTCGTATTCTTCTAAACCTAATTCTAAAAAAGTATTTTTCATTGCTAGGACTATTATGGTTTTTTTCATTGTATCGAGAGAATCTCCTGAAGGTAAGCAAAGTTTGTGGGTTTTTCTCAAAATATCATCAATATCGATTGGCTCTCGTATTATTGCAGATGGTTTTAATCGATTCAATTCAATTTCTTTGTCTATACTTATTTTATCATAAATTACAATAATGTTTGCGTCCTTACTAATCTCACGTAATTTTTGTAAAGCAAAAATTCCATCATAAATTGGCATCAAAATATCTAAAAATAAAACATCAGGTTTTAACTTTTGAAACAAGAATACCGCATCTTGGCCATTATACCCTTTTCCAACAACCTTTATTCCATTACTATTCAATAACTCACTAAATAATTGAAGCGTATCTTTATCATCATCAATTATTACGGCACGAATCAACAGTGAATTTTTGCTTGTATTTTATAAAAAGGTGTCATTTACAATTGAGATTTTTGTGTGTTATATCAAATTACATGTCCTGCCTTATGTTACATTTACAATATTACAAATCATGGGATTTGAAGAACCAATATCCAACAGTAAAAGTAATCAGGATCAACTGTTACAAGTTTTACAAGAAAAATTACATGATTTTGGTTTGACTAGAAATGAATCAAAGATTTATTTATTTTTGAGTAAAAATGGACCATCAAAAGCCATAAAAATTACAAAGGCCGAAGGGATTCCAAGAACTGAAACATATCATTTGTTATCAACACTTGAAAAAAAAGGAATTGTGAAGCCATCTATTCAACGACCAACGAGATTTTCTGCAGTAATAATAGAACAGGCAATCGAGGCAATAATTGAAAATCAACAGAAAAAAATTGAAGATTTAAAATTGCTAAAATATGATATGATAAAATTATGGAATTCATATCAAAAGATAAGAGTAAATAAAACATCAGACATGTTAAAATTCAAATCTACTATGAGAGAGTATACTGAATTAGAAAAAACGGGTTCAACTTTTAAAAGAAATTTAGAGGAATTACGAGAGAAATCAGAAGCGTTTGATAATTAATTTGAAACAACAGATGAGAATTAAATATGATGGAAATTGATATCTTTCACATTCGTATTCTTCTTGCCTTAGTTATGTTAAGTTCGGCAACAATTATTGATATTCGTAAACGAGAGATATCGGATTTAATGTGGATGATTTTTGGAGCGATCTCTGTGGCCATGTTATTTCTAGAACCCAACTTAACCCAGGCAGCTTTTGGTGTTGGTTTTTCACTAATTGTAGCACCTCTAGTTTTGATACTCTGGAGATTTGGATTGTTTGGTGGTGCAGATGCTTTAGGATTAATTGTGTTAGCATCGTTGGCACCAATGGCAACTTTATCTGATTCAGTTATTAGTCCATTTTCGATCTTGGTGAATAGCACCCTGCTTTCAGTATCACCAATGGCACTTAATTTTATTCGAAATTCTTTATTAATTTTAAGAAAAGAAAATATTTTCCTTGATTTTGATGAACCAAAGTCAAAGAAAGTTTTGGCTATGTTCTTAGGTTATAGATCAAAAAATCCAAAATATTGTTTTTCGTTGGAAAAAAGGGTAGGAACAAAAAAAAGACTCAATATTGTTATGCATAATTCAGATACTGCTGAATATTGCACAACTCCGGATACTTGGGTTACTCCAGGATTACCATTTATGATTTTTATTTTGGGTGGATTTGTAATTCAATTACTTTTTGGAGATATGATTTTAGGATTACTTGGAGTTTAATTCAAAATTAACTTGTTTTAAACATTACCATACTGATATTCATAACTATTCTACGTTTTTTTTAAAAAGTTAAAAAAAATATGAAAATATAATGGTAAAAAGTTCACTGTTAGTTTTTTTCTTATTAGTTTTAATGTCAGGTATTTTACCTGCATTTGCAGAAGTTTCAAAAATACAGTTAGATAGAGATTCTTACTTCAGAGGAGAATCAATAAACGTCATTGGTGCAGTAGATACCGATGAATCCGGACTAGTAACTATTGTTTTTAGAGATCCTACAGATAAATTTGTGTTATTGAGTCAAGCGCCAATACAATCAGATAATTCATTTGAACAAGAAATTCCGATTGATGAAAAATTTCAAGTTTCTGGAACATATAATATCGCTGCATTTATCCTTAATATGACTGCGGCAAAAACTCTGACATTTAATTTTGAGGGTGATACTTCAAATGAAAATAGACAAAATAATTCAGATAATATTTCAAATCATGAAACCAAATTACCCGAGTCGAAAATAAATAATATTATTTTAGAGTCTACCCATAAACCATTAGAAAAGCAAATTGATGAAAAAAATCTAATTTTAGAATCTGAAATGAGAACAGATGAAAATCAACCACATATTGCAGATTTTGTGGATAAGACCAAAAAACCAGAGTATTATTTGGACAGATACTACGGTGAACCAATTTACCAATCATGGTTTGATAGGAATTACCCAAATCTTACCATAGAAGAAGCCGTAGGGTATAGTGTTCCAGCCCAAATAGAAGTTGAATCAACTATTTCTAGCACAAAACCCGAAAACAAATCAGATGGTGATGCCATCATGATGGAATCCGAAACTTTCAAGTTACAAAATAATAGTGAACTTGCTCAGATAGGATTAGCAGTTGGAGGAATAGCTGTGCTATTTGGAGCAGTATATGGAATTAAAAGAAAGGTTGACAATAACGCTAACCACGTGACATTAAACAAAGATCCAATACAAAAAAAATTAACCTCACAGGAAATTTATTCCAATCCACTTACAATTCTTAAGGCAAGATTGGAAAAAGGCGAAATAGTAATAGAGGAATATGAAGCACTAAAACAAGAGATAGAGAAAATCCAATAGGTCGTTTAAGTTACAGAATTCGAAGGAATAGTTTATCAAAAAATACATCAATTAATTTCATACCCTGGGAGCTAATTGGAAATAAATCAGATTAGTATCTTAAATTAGAAAAGATGATAACTCAGTTAGTGGGATTAGATTTACTGGTAGGTAATTGAGGAAAAATAATGACAAAATTTCTTATCGATCAACAAGTACAAGACATTGAATTACCAGAAAATCTGAAATTAAATACATTTTTACAAGAATTTCATTCTGATTGCCCTCATCCTGAATGTAGTTTTGGGTTTTACGGATTTGCCTTTGGGCAGTCTCCATTTCCAGTACCAAAACCAGTCCAAGATGCTTTAATAAAAAATGCAAGTAAAGGAGCTTATGCTGCAGTTCAGGGGTTTCCTGAACTTAGAGAAGCAATCGCACGATATAACAAGAAAAATTTTGGTTACGATGTAGATCCTAGACGAGTATATGTTGGACCTGGGACTAAAGAATTAATTTTTAATCTGATGGAGATTCTTCATGGAACGGTGATTTTACCTACTCCTGCGTGGCTTGGATATTTACCACAGATTAGATTTTTAAAAAAAAATTATCATATGCTTCATGTTCGCTCAAATGGTAAAATCACTCCTAATGACCTAGAACACCTTACCCTGAGATTACATGATAGACAAAAGATTCTAATTTTAAACAACCCAAACAATCCAACTGGTCTTGTTTATTCCCAACTTGAATTAGAAGAAATTACAGACGTTTGTAGAAAACATGACATTCTTGTTATCTCTGATGAAATTTATGCTCAAACAACATATGATATTAACAAATTTGTAAGTATGGGTAGAATATATCCCGAAGGAACATTTGTCACCAATGGATTATCAAAATCTCATGCAGCTGGAGGGTATAGATTAGGATATGTTATTTTTCCACAGCATACTTATGATCTAAGACAGCAATTCAAAAAAATACTCGCCACAGAATATACTGCAACATCTACTCCAATTCAACATGCAGCAATAGCAGGTTTTCAAGACAGTCCAGAGATGGACGAATATTTTGAGATAACTCGAAAAATTCATCAAATAATGGGCGACTATACTTTTCAGGTTTTAAATAAAATTGAAGGGGTAAAGACAACAAAACCAGAGGCAACATTTTATCTGATGGCAAACTTTAATGCCTATTCAGATTATTTCTTGGCAAATAAAATATCAAATTCTCAAAAATTTTCTGAATCACTAATACAACACCCATACCATACTGCGTTGGTTGGTGGAGACAGTCTAGTTTTAGAAAGAACTGATTTTAGTGCAAGAATTGCCTTTGTCGATTATGATGGAGCAAGCGCCATGCAAAATTATGTACATAATCCTCCAAAGACGGCATCGGATAAATTAGAATTTGTAAATAACAATGCCCCAAAAATCGTTGCGGGTTTAAAAATGATACAACGCTACTTGAAGGACATTCAAAGTAAAACGGACTCTGAAATAGCAAAACTTGAGACAAATATCAAAAAGACCAGATAGTTTTTTAATCACTTTAAAAAATTTTTTGATTTAGTTTTGGAATTTCATCTAAAACTTGAGGGTTTTCGAGAGAAGATAAATCCCCCAAGACCAAATTCAATAATTTTGCTTTCAATAACCTTCTCATAATTTTCCCTGTCCTTGTTTTAGGAAGGTCTGATAATACATAGACAAATTTGGGTTTGGCAAGTTTACCAATTTTCTCAGAAATATGTCGAGATATTTCATTCTCCAAGTTTTCTTCTTTACCTCCTTCTGGGACAATAAAGAGAACAATAGCTTCACCTGTAATATCATCAGGAATAGCAATTGAAGCTGCATCAGATATTTTCCTATGACTTATTGCAGTATGTTCTATCTCTGATGTGCTCATTCTATGACCAGAAATATTTATGACATCATCTGCCCTTCCTTTCATGTACCAAAGTCCGTCGCTATCAACAAAAACATAATCTCCATGAAACCAAATATTTTCAAAACGAGACCAATAGGTTTGCAAATATCTCTGATTGTCATTCAACAATCCTCTAGTCATTGCAGGCCAAGTGGATTTAATTACGAGATAACCGTCCTTTTCTCTTACTGGATTTCCATTATCGTCATAAACATCCAAATTCATTCCAGGACAAGGAATTCCCACAGTTGATGGTTTTAATTTCATGCCAGGAAAAACTGAAAGCATTGCACCACCAATTTCAGTACCGCCTGATAAATTCATAATTGGTATTTTTTTATTCCCAACTTTTTCATAAAGCCATCTCCATGAATCTTCATCTAAAGGCTCACCTGTCGTTGGAATATTTTTTATCTTATCTAAAGAATGTAAGGCTTGGGGTTGAACATTATTTTTTTTAAATATTCTAACAGCAGTAGGCGAAATACCAAAAATTGTGACACCAAAAAATTGCAACATATCCCAAATTCTATTAAAGTTAGGAAAGTCTATTGCGCCATCATAAATTACTGCACTAGCCCCTTGAATCAAAAGACCATAAACATTCCATACCAGTCCTGTAATCCAGCCAATATCTGCAGGCCATAAAATTATATCATTTTCAGTAGTATCAATCAAAAAAGCCGCTTGATATCCAGCAAAAACTGAAAATCCACCGTGTACGTGCACTACACCCTTTGGTTTTCCGGTAGTCCCAGATGTGTACAAAATAAACAAGGGATCCTCCGATTCGGTAATTTCAGTTTGGCAAATGTCAGACTGAGAAGATACAAGATCATTATAATTTAATGTGTTTTTAGATTTTTCATAAACATCGATTCCTTTGTAAGGCACAACAATAATTTTTTTAATGTTTGTGTTTTTAATTGCATTTGTAATTATATTTTTTTGAGATATTCCCTTTCCTTTTCTTTGAAAACCATCGCTTACAATTAGAATTTTTGCATTACAATCTTGTAATCTAATTTGTAATGATTCAGAACTATAACCTGAAAATATTACTGTCTGCACAGCTCCAATTTTAGCTGAAGCTAGAATTGCTAAAATGGATTCCTCCATCATAGGAAGATAAATGGCAATAACATCTCCTTTCTGTACCCCTAATAACTTTAACGCGTTGGCAAGTTTGCATACTTTTTTATCTAATTCCAAATAAGTTAATTTAGAAGTTGTACCATCTTCAGAAACAAAAGTGTATGCAATTTTATCTGGATTAATTTTTGAAAATTTTTCTACGGATGATTTGTAAATATTTGTTCTTCCTTGAGTAAACCATTTAGAAAATTGCAATCCTTTTGATAAGTCTAAGACTTTATTGTATGGCTTATCCCATGTTATTCCAATGTATTGTTCAACCTCTTTCCAGAACCACTCTAAATTAGAATTTGCTTTTTGTGATAATTGTTCCAAAGAAGAGATATCATGTGATTTCATAAATCGAAAAATATTAGAATTTTCTTTTTGATTTAGAGTTGGAATAAATTCAAAATTTTGCAATTATTTATCACCAAGATGCCCTAGTAAAAAATTTAATTTCAAGAAATATCAATTCCAAGTCTCCTAACACATGCAATGGCTGCCTTTCCATCATCATCTGAGATACCTACCTGTTGAAATTTTAATGTCCATTGTTTTGATTCACCCATGGTATTTTCTTTGTAATATTCTCGTAAAATCACGCCTATATGGGAATTCAATCGGTCCTTTATAGCAAAATTCATCCCCTTTTCTAGAAGAGTAGAGTCAGAGTTTGCAAGAATTTTGATAAACTCAATATCCTCAAGGCAAAGATCTTTCATAATCTAACCTAATTCTTTTTTTAATAAAACCAAAGTAAGTTTTGGATCAGCTTTTCCCTTAGTTTTCTGCATAATTTTTCCTACAAGAAAATTAACTGTTTGAGGATTTGATTTAGCTTGCTCAACAGCTTGAGGTTCTTCGGAGATCACTTGTTTGATAATTGTTAGGAGTTGGTTTTTATCAGAAACATTTCCCAAATCCATTTCTGAAATAATTTGAGATAGTTCTTTACCACTTTTTACTATTTCATACAGAGCGTTTTTGGCAGATGTTCTAGTTAATTTACCGGATTGTATTAAATCTGCAAGATCATTTAGATGAGATGGAAGTAGTTTTGATCGTTCTCTTTTTTCTCTAGTATCGACCAATCCCATAAGATCAGTTGTAATAATATTTGCTACTTCTTTGGCGTTATTTTTTGTATGAGATTTATCAAACAAATCTGAATAAAACTTGTCTGATGATAAAACCATTGCCACTTGTTCAGGGATATTATAACTTGAAACATAACGTTCTTTTTTAGAACTGATACTTTCAGGCATTTCCAATTTTAATCTTTGATGGATTTCTTTTCCAATTGTAATCCAAGGAATATCTCCCTCTAAAAAATATCTATAATCTAATTCCTCCTCTTTTGATCTAGATGATATGGTAATCTTTCTTTTATCATCCCAATGTCTTGTCTCTTGTGCAATTGGAATATCTCTTGAATGGAGACTCTCTTGTCTTGTTATTTCAAAATGAACGGCTTTTTCTAAATCATGAAATGAACCAATGTTTTTGATTTCAACTTTATTTCCACCTTCGATTGAAACATTTGCATCAGCTCTCATTGCACCCTCTAAGCTAGGATCTGCGACATTGAGATTTTCAAGTAAATCAGATAAAATGTTCAAAAACTCTCTTACTTGTTTTGGGTTTTCAAAGTCAGGCTCTGTTACTATTTCCACAAGGGCTACCCCGGCTCTATTGTAATCTACCAGAGTGGTCTGATTTTTAGATGAACTTCCCTCGTAAATTAACCTCCCGGGGTCTTCTTCTAACTGAATTCTAGTTATTCGTATTTGTTTATCTCCAACCATTATCATGCCAGATCCTCCAACACTAGTATCACCGTAAATATTTAGTTGAGTAATTTGAAAATTTTTTGGAAGATCTGGATAAAAATAATTTTTTCTAAAAAAGGCAATCTTATCAGGAGTACTGCAATTTAGAGCCATTGCAATCAGAGTTGCTTTTTCTATTGCCTTTTGATTTATTCGTGGAAGAGTTCCTGGAAGACCCATGCAAACTGGACAGATATTGGAGTTTATTTCATGTTCTCGGTAATTCGCCTTACAAGAGCAAAATAATTTACTTTCAAGTTTTGTCAGCTGACAATGTATTTCCAATCCAATTTTTGTCATATTGGTACCTCTGGTAATTGAACTGTAGTTTCAAGTGCCCTTGCTGCCTGGAGTAATGATTTGTCATCTCTATGTTTTGCCAATAATTGCATCCCAATTGGTAATCCATTTGAAATTGCATAAGGAATTGAGATGGATGGTGTTCCACTTAAGTTTGACATTACAGTGTTAATGTCCACTAAAAACAAGGCAACGGGATCATTTATTTTTTCACCAATTTTAAAAGGAAGTACAGGAACCGTAGGTGCGATAAGGAAATCATATTTTTTAAAAGCCTGATTTACCTCCTTAGTTAGTTTACTTTTTACTTTAAGAGCTTTGAGAAAATATTTACCGGCATGACCAGCTGAAGGGACAAATCCTCCCAAAATCATTCGTCGTATTACTTCTGGACCAAATTTAGATCTGACTTTGGAAATGTACGAATTGAATTCATACCCCTCAACTGGAAATTCATATCCATATCTAATATTATCATATCTTGCAAGATTACTCCCAGCTTCAGTAGCAGTAATGGTGTAATATGATGCTACAGAATATTTTACCATGTCAATAGAGACATTATCACAAATTGCTCCTAGTCCTTCTAATTTTGAAATTGCATCTTTGGTTGCAGAAAGAACCTGTGAATCAATTCCTTCGCCTATCATTTCTTGAATTATACCTATTTTCTTACCCTCAATACCACTGTCAATCTCTGAAAGATAGTCTTGGTTTCCATTATCAATTGTGGTATTGTCATTAGTATCTAATCCACACAGAATATTTAGCAAAAACGCAGTATCTTTTACAGTTCTAGTCATGGGTCCAATTTGCTCAATACTGTTTGCATAAGAAATCAAACCATATCTGCTAATCAACCCATAGGTTGGCTTGTATCCAACTGTTGAGCAAAAGCTTGCAGGATTCCTAACAGATCCTCCAGTATCAGATCCTAATGATGCCACACATTCAAATGCACTTACCGATACTGCACTACCTCCAGATGACCCGCCAGGAACATAATCAGTGTTCCAGGGATTTTTACTTGGCCCATATGCACTAAATTCTGTAGTTAGTCCCATTGCAAATTCATCCATGTTTACTTTTCCAACAAAGATTGCATCTTGTTGTTTTAACTTCGAGATGACAGTTGCATCATATGGCGCAATAAAATTTTCTAGCATTTTTGATGCACATGTTGTTTTTGAATTTTTTATACAAATATTGTCTTTAATTGAAATCGGCATTCCAAAACAGGCCCCTACTTTTTCACCTAATTTTATTTTTTTATCTACTTTGCGAGCTTGCTCAACTGCGTCGGGATTTATTTGTAAAAACGCATGTAGTTTGCCATCAATTTTTTTAATTCTATCAATGGTTGCTGAAACAAATTCCTCTGCGGAAATTTGTCCATTTTTTACTTGATCTATGTATTCTAATGCAGATATTTTTAGGTTCAATTATACCATCTTTGGGGCTCTTATGTAACTGCCCTTGTAGTTGTTTAGTTTTTCAATTAAGTTATCCTCAAATGGAATATGTTTATCTTCTCTTAAGCTAGACAAGGATACATCTCTCATGGTAATTTCTTCATCTTCAACACCTGCAGAATCCAATATTTCAAAATAGTTCAGCATGACATGAACTTTTTCGACAAATTCCTTATGATCATAAACTTCAATTTTCATTAATTTTGCAACTTGTTCAATCTCGTCTTCTGTAACCATCTAAAACACCTATGGGTTAATGCCTACATCAAGTTTTAAAGAACAAAGTAAACCAAAAATAGACATTTTGGGATTAAATAAACAAGATACCAATCTGTCTGGTTTACTAATTTTCGATATATTACCGTTAATGTTGAGCAATGTTTAGAGTTTAGCCTTGATTATCAGGTGTTAAGGAGTTTATCGACAGTCGATAAAAAGGGAAAGCCCCCCTCCCAGTCACGAAAAGTGCGATATAACTAAAGTATGATCAAGGAAAATAATTTCAAAATTACCATTTTATTAAATTCTATTTCTTGGATCTGATAATCCTTGAAGGAATGGCGGTATTATTTTGCAAAGAAACTCTCAAACAGGTGCAGAGAGGATAGAGCGTGTAGGCATTGTGAGGGTGAGTGGTTGTCATTTGCATCCCTAAAGTCAGATATTCTTTTTGATTTTGTACCCAAGGATAGATGGAAGAGAAGGAGATGTGATCTTAATTGGGTGAGTGATAGAATTTCAAAAAAATAATTTCAAATTATTCTCTTGCTCTAAACTTTACCAAGAATACTCCAGCATCTTGGATAAATTTATTATTTCATAAATTTAATTATTTTTTTAATTTTGAATATCCAAATTAATTTTTTTCTTCCAATTCAAAGATATTCCAAGAACAACAAGATACATCGAAACTCCCAATAATAACGCATAAGATGCACCAAAAATTATTCCAATAATCACTGTCAAAGTAGCTCCTAAAACAGAGAATGCTCCGTTTATTGCCCACATCCAAGGAATATAGGAAGTCAAACTAGATTGCATTATCCTCATTCCAGTTGGTAACGGCATTCCCATCAAAAATCCAATTGGTGTGAGTATCATTACACTTGCAACAACCTTTACGGTAAGATCTTGAGAAATTAATGAAATTATTATGTCCGGTAATATTGCAGAATAAATTACACCTATTGCCACAATGCCTAAAATAGCAAAAGACAGATTTTGTATTCCAATTTTCATAAATCTCGTAC
>Ga0224512_10000820_pt1 | contig 31870 bp, 27 predicted proteins | sample SF_May12_sed_USG_4_FD_169103 | JGI IMG/M metagenome (GOLD analysis project Ga0224512, IMG submission 169103) | Sediment microbial communities from San Francisco Bay, California, United States - SF_May12_sed_USGS_13 | ecosystem: Environmental > Aquatic > Marine > Sediment | place: USA... | reverse complement strand
GCGAAAAGGTCGGCGCGCGGCCTTCCTCCTGCGTCGCGGGGAGGTGTCGCGACGTGCGGGGGGAGGCTCCGGCTCGAGCCCGGAGGAAGGCCTTGACGCGCCTGTCTTCGAGGGAGTGGAACGCGACCACCGCGAGGCGGCCGCCGGGTGCGAGCAGGGTTTCGGCCGCGACCAGGGCACGGTCCAGCTCGCCCAGCTCGTCGTTTACGTAAATCCGCAGCGCCTGGAAAGTGCGGGTCGCAGGATCGATGCCGTCGCGCGACCGCGGCACCGCCCGCCGCACGATCCCGGCCAGCGCCAGGGTGCCGGTGATCGGCCCGTCGCGCCGCGCCGCGACGATGGCGCGCGCAACGCGCCGGGAACGCCTCTCCTCGCCCAGCCGGTAGATGATGTCGGCCAGTTCCTGTTCGGCCAGGCTGTTGACGGCATCCGCGGCGGTCGGCCCTTCGGCGCCCATGCGCATGTCCAGGGGCCCGTCGGCGCGGAACGAAAAGCCCCGCCCGGCCTCGTCCAGCTGCGGTGACGAGACGCCGAGATCGAGCGCGATGCCGTCGACCAGCGTCACGTTGCGGTCACGCAGCAGCGCCACCAGTTCGCCGAACCGGCCATGCACCAGCCGGAGCCGCCCGGGATAGGCCGCCGCCAGATCCTCGCCGCGGCGGATCGCATCGGGGTCCCGGTCGATGGCCCAGACGATGCAATCCGCCGCTTCGAGAATCGCCCGGCTGTAGCCACCGGCGCCGAACGTGCCATCGACATAGATCCCGCCATCGCGGGGCGACAGCACGGCCAGCACCTCGGTCAGCATCACCGGGCGGTGGGCAACGTGTTCGGACGTCTTGCGGCCGGCGCTCATGAGTCGCTCTCCGGCCGCTGGAGTTTCAGGGTGCGCCCCCTGGCGCGGGCGCGGCTGGCCGCGGCGTGTTCGGTATAGATTTCCGGATGCCAGATCTGGAAACGGCGGCCGCGGCCAACGAACGCCGCGCGCTCGCCGATACCGGCGAACGCCGTGTGTTCGGCGGGGATCATGATCCGCCCCTCGCTGTCGAGCGACAGTGGCCGGGCGTCGGCCAGAATGACCCCGCCAAGATCCTCTTCCGCATCGGAAAACATCTCGAACGCCTCGAGGCTGTCGGCGAGCCGGTCCATGAATGTCTGGTCGCAGGCCTCGAGCGCCGGAAGATTGGGAGACCGGAATACGTAAACGACGCGCGCCTCGCCGTCCGGCAACTGGGAACGAAAGATCGACGGTAGAGACACGCGCCCCTTGCGGTCGACCTTGTTCTCATATGTACCGGTGAACAGCGCCATCGCTCTCGCCACGCGTCATCCGCATTGTTGGTCCGCTTAGCTTCACGCCCCCGCTGCGGCATCCGGTGAATCGAGACGGCCGGACTTTCGGCCTTCACGGCACAACATGCCAGAATTGGGACATCATGGGATAACATGGGAAATTACCCTACGTCAATGGGATTTCATAGTAATTCGATGGTAATTCAGCGTGGTATTTGTTCTCTTTTAAGAACTTCTTTTGGTGTTTCCGCACGATCAGCACACAAGAAATAGGGAGTGCAGTCGCATTATTAACCCTTTATAAATAATATGTTCTTTTTGTGTTCTTTTTTTGTTCTATTGAAAAAATATGGATATTCATGGGATGGATGGGAATGATTGTGGTGGCGGCCGTTACAATCAGACGGCCCTCACCGTCATGGGGCCGGCCAGCACCACGGACGCCGGATCGAAGATCCGCCGCCTGGTCCCGCGGCCATCCCGCCAGCCGGTGGCGAGTGGAAAGAAGAGCGCGCTCAGACGGCCTGTAAGCCGGGTTCTGTCCATGTCCTTGCGGACAATAGATGGCCATTCGTCTGGGACGTCCGTTGCCGGACGCCTCGCGCGACCTACCCGGGCGGCGGCGCGGAAACCCGCCTGCCGGCGGCCCGAAGGCCCCGGCCGGCCGCCCCTATTCGGTCTTGCTCCCGGTGGGGTTTACCGTGCCGTCCCCGTCGCCGGGGACGCGGTGCGCTCTTACCGCACCCTTTCACCCTTGCCGGCCGCGCCGAAGCGGGGCCGGCGGTTTGCTTTCTGTGGCACTTTCCCTGGGGTTGCCCCCGCCGGGCGTTACCCGGCACCGTGCTTCCGTGGAGCCCGGACTTTCCTCCCCCCGCAGGGTTTCCCCGTCGCGGAAGGCGGCCATCCGGCCGTCTGGCGCAGACTATATATAGGGAATCCGCCGCGGATGCTCAATCGGCGATCGCAAGAAGGCCCGCCAGCAGGCCGGCGGTCTCCTCATCCGCGACGCCGTCGATGCGGGACGGCCGGAAATGGCGCTGAAAGGCGGCAACGACTCCCTCCTCGTCGGCGCGATAGCCGTATTCCGCCAGCATCATCGAAGCATCCTCGGGCTTTGCCGTGACCGGCTCGGGCCACAGGCCGATTCCGACGCGCGCCAGACGCTGCCAGTCGAACAGTTCGCCTGGGTCCTGCTTTCGCGACGGCGCTATGTCGGAATGACCGACCACGTTGCGCGGCCGGATCGGATGCCGCCGCAGGATCGCCGAAGCGATCAGGGTCAGGGCGGTGATCTGGACCTCAGGGTACGGCCGGTAGCCGAATTCGTGGCCCGGATTGACCAGTTCGATGCCGATCGACCGGGCATTGATGTCGGTCTCGCCGCGCCAGCACGCAACGCCCGCATGCCAGGCCAGCTTGTCCTCGGGAACCAGGCGGGTGATGCCGCCGTCCTCGTCGATGCAGTAATGGGCGCTGACCTTGGCGGTTGGCTCGCACATGCGCGCCAGCGCCTCTTCGGCCGATTTCATGCCGGTGTAGTGCAGCACCAGCGTGTCGACCGGGATTCCCTCCGGTCGCGGCGCGCAATTGGGTGAAGGACGTTCGATCATCGCGCGCCGATACTACACCCGATTCGCCGGCATGGACATGGTGACAATTTGTGCATATCCGGTCGACCCCCAGGGGCCGGCCTAGCGGATGGACCGCTCCTTGCTGATGACGTCCCAAGCGTGGTTGATCGCGGCCAGGCGCTCGTTGGCGAGCTGCACGAACTCTTCCGGCATACCCTGGGCGGTCAGCGCATCCGGGTGGTTCTCACGCACCAGCTTGCGGTAGGCGGATTTGAGCTCGTCGTCGGTCATCTCACGGGCGACGCCCAGCACGCTGTAAGGGTCGCCGGACCCGGCGGGCGCGCGCAGGCTGGTGACGCGCTCGAAGGCGTGTTCGTCGAGGCCGAAGATCTCCGCCACCTTCTTCAGGAAGTCGATCTCGTTGGGATGGACATGCCCGTCCGCCCGCGCCACATAGGCGAGGCAATACAAGAGTTCCTCGAGCACCGCCGGATTGCCGCGGAACATCCGCGCGACCTGCCGCGCATAGGACTCGAAGCCCCGGTGATCCTTGCGCGCCTGGTCGAACACCCGGCCGACGTTCTTCACTTCTCCCGGGGGAATACGGAAGACCTTCTTGAAGGCCTCGACCTCGTCGCGGGTCACCACACCGTCGGCCTTGGCGAGCTTGGCGCCGAGCGCGATGACGGCAATCGTAAAGGCGATCGACTTGCTCTGCTCCCCGCCGTGCGGGCGGCGCATCGCATCGACCGCATGCCCGGCCGCGGCGCCGATCAGCGCGCCGAGCGGTCCGCCCAGCGCAAACCCCGCGGCCCCGCCAAGAATCTTGCCCCAGATGCTCATCGTCCGATTTCTTATTCGTTCGCAGCCCCGGTGCCAAGTGTTTCGCTTGCCGTTACGGCGGTGTTGCGGCCGCCGATGCGGCCGAATCCAGGCAGCTTGAGCGCCAGATCGAGCGGGTCGACCCCGAGCGTCAGCCCGGCGATATTGACCTCCAGCCCCTCTTCGACCGCGGCGAGGATTCCGGCCACGCCCAGCAGCGAGACTTGATAACCGGTGCCGCTGGGCGCGCCGGCAGCGAAGGTCGTCTCGCCCAACCAGTCCTTGCCGATCGCCGTCGGCGGGAGATCGAGGCGCAGTTCCGGCACCCGGCGCGCGATCCAGGCGGTGAATGTGTTGCTGTTGGGGCCGGGCCAGGCCGTGTAGCGGTTGGCCCAGGGATAGTCGCGGGCCGCCTGGTCGATCCGCGCGATGACAGCGTCGACGCCGTCGCCGCGCAACTCCGCCAGCAGTTCCGGCGGCCCGCCAAACCAGAACCGGTCCGGCAGCTCGGCCTGGATCGCGACAGCGGGAGTGCCGCGGCGAAGTCGCCAGCCGATCACCTGATAGGTCGTCCACGTTCCCGCATCGGTCGGCTTGACGGCGATCCAGGTGTGCACACCGAATGCGCCGCGCCATGCGAAGGCCCGGGCCGCGTAGACCTGAACGATCGCTTCGCGGACCTTCGCCGGAGCCGGCGCAATGCCGGCGGACTGGCGCGCGGCGGTGCGCCAGTCGTCGCGCAACGGGGCCCGTCCACTGGCCAGGTTCCAGGCTGGGCCAGCGCCGAGCAGGATGAGGAGCAGGCTAAAACCGATCAACCGCCAGCCGATCTTTCTGTGTTTGCGCGATCGTCTCATGCCGAACGAATATAGCGGGAATCGGGCGCAAATGTGACCGGGGCGATAACCACAAATTGTTGACATTTTACCGATAATTTATCACGATGCGCGGCATCATTGTATTGGGGTGAGGATTTCGGGAACCAAGCGCATGAGCGAGACCGGCAGCACCGTGCACTGGCAGTTCTGGATCGATCGCGGCGGCACCTTTACCGATATCGTCGCGCAGCGGCCGGACGGCGCGCTGATCACCCACAAGCTGTTGTCGGAAAACCCGGAGCATTACAGCGACGCGGCGGTGCAGGGCGTGCGCGACCTGCTCGGGTTGGGCCAGCAGGGCACGATTCCGGCGGCGGAGATCGAAGCCATCAAGATGGGCACCACCGTCGCCACCAACGCGCTGCTGGAGCGCAAGGGCGAACGCACGCTGCTGGCGATCACACGGGGATTTCGCGATGCGCTGCGCATCGGCTACCAGGCCCGACCGCGCCTGTTCGACCGGCATATCGTGCTGCCCGAGCTGCTCTACGAACGCGCCGTCGAGATCGAAGAGCGCGTCGCCACTGACGGGGCGGTGCTGACGCCGCTGGACCGCGACGCCGCCCGCGCCGCATTGCAAGGCGCCTACGACGACGGTTTCCGCGCGATCGCGGTGGTCTTCATGCACGGCTACCGCTATCCGGACCATGAACGCGCGGTGGCCGCGATCGCCCGCGAGGTCGGCTTTCGCCAGGTTTCGGGCAGCCACGAAACCAGCCCGCTGGTGAAGCTGGTGGGCCGCGGCGACACGACGGTGGTGGACGCCTACCTGTCGCCGATCCTGCGGCGCTATGTCGACCAGTTGGCGGCGCAGGTCGGGGACGTACGGCTGATGTTCATGCAGTCCACCGGCGGCCTCACCGATGCCCGGATGTTCCAGGGCAAGGATTCGATCCTGTCCGGCCCGGCAGGCGGAATCGTCGGCGGTGTACGTACGGCGCAACAGGCCGGTTTCGGCAAGCTGATCACCTTCGACATGGGCGGCACATCGACCGATGTCGCGCATTACGACGGCGCATACGAGCGCGCCTTCGAGACGCTTGTTGCCGGCGTGCGGATGCGCGCGCCGATGATGCGGATCCACACCGTCGCGGCGGGCGGTGGATCGATGTGCGTCTTCGACGGCGCCCGGTACCGGGTCGGGCCAGAATCAGCCGGGGCCAATCCGGGGCCGGCCTGTTACCGCCGAGGCGGACCGCTAACCGTGACCGACTGCAATGTCATGCTCGGCAAGCTGCAGCCGGATTTCTTCCCGCGTGTTTTCGGACCGGACCAGGATGCGCCCCTGGACGCAGAGGCCGTACGTGGAAAATTCAACGAAATGTCGGAAGGAATCAAAGCTGCGACCGGCGATGCGCGTACGCCCGTGGAAGTCGCCGGCGGCTTCCTGAAAATCGCCGTCGAGAACATGGCCAACGCGATCAAGAAGATCTCGGTGCAGCGCGGCTACGACGTCACCGAATACACCCTGTGCTGCTTCGGTGGCGCCGGCGGCCAGCACGCCTGCCTGGTGGCCGATGCGCTGGGCATGAAGAAGGTCTACCTGCACCCCTTTGCAGGCGTGCTGTCGGCCTATGGCATGGGGCTCGCGGACATAAGGGCGCTGCGCGAGACCTCGGTCGAGGAACCTCTCGGGGTCGACGCGCTGCCGCGCGTACAGGCGTTGCTGGAGCGGCTGGCCGCAGATGCCGAGGCGGAACTGGCCAGGCAGGACATACCGGCGGCACGCCGGACGACGTTGCGCAAGCTGCACCTGAAATACGAAGGCACCGACACCGCCCTGGAAGTGGCATTCGGCCGGCCCGTGGCAATGCAAGCGGATTTCGAGACGGCGCACCGCCAGCGCTACGGTTTTATCATGCCGGACAAGCCGCTGATCATCGAGACCGCCGCCGTGGAGGCGATCGGCGCGACCGCAGAGGTCGGCGTGGCGAACCGTACGGATGGCGGCGGGGCGGGCGACGCGGCGTCGCCGCTTGCCACCGTACGCGCCTATATGGCCGGCGAGGAACGCGAGACCCCCGTCTTTGACCGCGATGCGCTTGCGCGGGGGCAGACGGTCGACGGCCCGGCCATTATCCGTGAGTCGACGTCAACGACGATCGTCGAGCCCGGCTGGCAGGCGGAAATGCGCGCCGGCGGTGACCTGGTGCTGACCCGTATCGTGCCGCTGCCCCGGCGCGAGGCGATCGGCACCACCGTCGACCCGGTCATGCTGGAAGTGTTCAACAACCTGTTCATGTCGATCGCCGAGCAGATGGGCGTGACCCTGCAGAACACCGCCTACTCGGTGAACATCAAGGAACGCGTCGACTTCTCCTGTGCGATCTTCGACGCCGACGGATCACTGATCGCCAACGCGCCGCACATGCCGGTCCATCTCGGCTCGATGGCCGAAAGCATTCGCGCGGTGATCGTCAACAACCGGGGCAAAATCCGGCCCGGCAACGTGTACATGCTGAACGCGCCCTACAATGGCGGCACGCATCTGCCTGACGTGACCGTGGTCACCCCGGTCTTCGACGACGCGGGCAACGGGATCCTGTTCTATCTGGGCAGCCGCGGCCACCACGCTGACATCGGCGGTATCACGCCGGGATCGATGCCGCCGAACAGCCGGGTCGTGGAGGAGGAAGGCGTGCTGATCGACAATTTCCTGCTGGTCGACCAGGGCGAGTTCCGCGAGGCGGCGCTGTACGATCTGCTGGCCTCCGGCGACTGGCCGGCCCGCAACCCGGATCAGAACGTCGCCGACATCAAGGCGCAGATCGCCGCCAACGAGAAAGGCGTGGCCGAATTGCGCCGCATGGTCTCGCATTTCGGCCTCGATGTCGTACGCGCCTATATGGAACACGTACAGGACAATGCCGAGGAATCCGTGCGCCGTGTCATCGACGTGCTCAAGGATGGCGAATTCGCCTACCCGCTGGACAATGGCGCGGAGGTTCACGTGTCGATTGCCATCGACAAGTCAGCGCGCAGCGCCCGCATCGATTTCTCCGGATCCAGCGCCCAGCTGGACAACAATTTCAACGCGCCCAGCGCGGTTTGCCGGGCCGCCGTGCTGTATGTCTTCCGCACGCTGGTCGATGACGACATCCCGATGAACGAGGGCTGCCTGAAGCCGCTCGAGATCATCATCCCTGAGGGCTCCATGCTGGCGCCGCGATACCCGGCCGCGGTGGTCGCCGGCAATGTGGAGACCTCGCAGGTCATCACCGACGCGCTTTACGGCGCGCTCGGCGTCATGGCCGCGGCCCAGGGCACGATGAACAACACCACCTTCGGCAATGAACGCTACCAGTATTACGAGACGGTCGCCGGCGGCTCCGGCGCCGGGCCGGATTTCGACGGCACCGATGCCGTGCACACCCATATGACCAACAGCCGCCTGACCGATCCCGAGATTTTGGAAATGCGCTATCCCGTCGTCCTGGAGAGCTACGCGATCCGCACCGGCAGCGGCGGCGGCGGGCGGCGGCGGGGCGGCGACGGCGCGGTGCGGCGGCTGCGATTCCTCGAGGATATGACGATCTCGATCCTCTCCAACCACCGGATCGTGCCGCCCTACGGCATGGCCGGCGGCGATGCCGGTGCCACGGGCCGCAACTGGGTCGAGCGAACCGACGGCACGGTCGACGGGATGAGCGGCACCGACACGCGGCTGGTCCGTCCCGGCGACGTCTGGGTCCTGGAAACCCCCGGCGGCGGCGGCTACGGCAGGGCGGAGGCGCGAGAGCGCGGCCGGCCATGAGCAAGCCGGCCTCAGGCGATCGCAAGGGCGGGCGGATCGTATCCTCCGCCCATCTCGCGGAAGGCGGGGCACCGGCGCTCAGCGAGTTCGAATACGGGCTGATCATATCCGGCAACGCCTTCGAACGCTGGATCGTGCGCTGCATGGCGGCGGCGGGCTATCCGGATCTCAGCGCCCTCGACGTCCTGGTCGTCCATTCGGTCAACCACCGGGCGCGGGACAAGCGCCTCGCCGACATCTGTTTCGTCCTCAACATAGAGGAGTCGCATCTGGTGAGCTATGCGCTGAAGAAGCTCGTCAGGGCGAGGCTTGTCGAGGCCGAGAAGCGCGGCAAGGAAGCCGTGTTCCGGACGACTGGGGAAGGCGCCGAGGCCTGTGCGCGCTATCGCGCCGTGCGCGAGCCCTGCCTCGTGGAAACCGTCAGGGCGCTGGGCAATTTCGACGAGGCGGAAATCGCCTCGGTGGCGCGCTTCCTGCGCGCTCTGTCGGGACTCTACGACCAGGCCGCGCGGGCCGCCACCAGCCTCTGACCGGCGCGTTGCTTGCCGGCGCGATACTCCGGCCACGACCGGCGTTAAGGCGATGGCAAGAAATATCCTTTCTCATGTTTCGGTGCGCGCGAACGAATCGCCGCAAGGAAGGACAAATCATTGGAAACAAATTGCACCCGCCGATCGCTCCTGCGCTGGGCCGCCCTGGCGGCCGCAACGGCAACCCTCTCGGCGTGCCACGCGACGTGGCATGTGCCGCCGGGCCAGATCCGCAAACAGACCACCCCGGCCGCGACCGGCACCGCGCCCGGACAGGCGAAAAAGAAATAACCTGCCAGGTGCCGGCCCGCTTAGCTGGCAATAATGTTGCGCAGGAATCCGGCCTCGCTTTCGAGTTCCCCGAGCCGGCTCTTGACGATGTCGCCGATGCTCACCAGGCCGATCATCACGCCATCCTCCATCACCGGAAGGTGGCGAATATGATGCTCGGTCATCAGGTGCATACATTTCTGCACTTCGTCCGCCGGCGTACACGACACGACCTCGCGCGTCATCAGCGCGTTGACCTGCGCCTCGAGAAGACGCTCCCGCCGTGTTACGTCGCCGAGCGCGGCGACGATGTCGCGCTCGGACACGATACCCTGGATCTTGCCTGCCTGGTCACTGACGACCAGCGCGCCGATCCCTTCGCGTTTCAGAACCTGGGCCGCCTCTCCAACCGTCGCCTCCGGTGCGATCTTGATGACCTTGTCGCCCTTTTGTTTCAGGATAGCCTTAACGTTCATGCCCTCTTCTCCCAAGTTTCAGGGTTCGCGGCGTCTCGCGAGAGAGACGAGCCTAACACAATTTCCGGTAAATCTCGACATGAGACCACGCACCGGCGCACCGACGGGCGTGGCCGCGCCACGCCTGTTCGGCGAGAGCACGCACCGGCCAGCCCGGACCGCCGCCATTGACCCCACGGAAATCGGGTGTACTGTCTCCTCTGCGGGCCGCGTTCCGGCCCGACCGGCTGTAATTACGAGGATACCGGGCATGAAGGTGCAGTCGCTCAAGGCGCGCAAAATCCCGCTCCCCGACTCGCTGACGTCCGCGCTTGGCATCCTGCTGGGCGAGCGGGTAACGACGTCGGCGGCGGTGCGCGAGCAGCATGGCCGTGGAGAGGGCGGGTTTTCGCCGGTGCCGCCGGACATCGTCTGCTTCGCTAACAGCAACGAGGAAGTGGCCGCGATCGTGCGGCTCTGCGCCGAACACAAGGTCCCGGTGATCCCGTTCGGCACCGGCACCTCGCTGGAAGGCCACGTGCTGGCACTCAAGGGGGGCGTCAGCATCGACCTTGGCCAAATGAATACGATCCTCGAGGTCAACACCGACGATCTGGACTGCCGCGTCCAGGCGGGCGTCACCCGCAAACAGCTGAACAGCCACATCAGGGACACCGGGCTGTTTTTCCCGGTCGATCCCGGCGCCGACGCCTCGTTGGGCGGGATGGCCGCAACCCGGGCTTCGGGAACCAACGCCGTCCGCTACGGAACGATGCGGGAATCGGTCATGGGGCTGACCGTCGTTATGCCGGATGGCCGTATCGTCCGCACCGGCGGCCGGGCCCGCAAATCCGCCGCCGGCTACGACCTGACCCGGCTGCTGGTCGGCTCGGAGGGAACCCTCGGCGTGATCACCGAGGTGCAACTGCGCCTGTTCGGCATTCCCGAGGCGATCTCGGCCGCCGTGTGCCAGTTCGACACCCTCGAGGGCGCGGTCGACACAGTGATCCAGACCATCCAGCTGGGCGTGCCGGTGGCCCGCATCGAGCTGCTCGACGAGGTCCAGCTCGGCGCCTGCATCGCCTATTCGAAGCTCGAGGAGTACGCGCGCAAGCCGACCCTGTTCTTCGAATTCCACGGCACCGCGAGCAGCGTCGCCGAGCAGGCCGGGACCGTGGGCGAAATCTCGTGCGAAAACGGCGGCGGCGAATTCCGCTGGGCGACCCGGCAGGAGGACCGCAACGCCCTGTGGCAGGCCCGCCACGACGCCTATTTCGCGGCCATTGCGCTGCGCCCGGGGAAACGCGGCATCTCGTCGGACGTCTGCGTGCCCATCTCGCGGCTGGCCGAGTGCATCATTGAAAGCCGTGTCGACATCGACGAGAGCGGTCTCGTGGCCCCGATCGTCGGGCATGTCGGCGACGGCAACTTCCATGTCCTCTTCGTCATCGACCCGGACGACCCGGACGAAGCGCAGCGAGCGGAATGGGTCAACGAGCGCATGGTCCGCCGGGCGCTCGCGATGGGCGGCACCTGCACCGGCGAACACGGCATCGGCGTTGGCAAGATGGATTTCCTGGTCGCCGAGCAGGGCGAGGCCGTCAGCGTCATGCGCACGATCAAGATGGCATTGGACCCCGACAACATAATGAACCCGGGCAAGATTCTGCGCGTGTAGAGCGCCAGCCGGCCGAGGCCGCACGGGCCGCTCGGGGCGATGCCGAGATTTCTGTCGTAATCCCCGCCTGTCCGGATTGTCCGCTTTGCCTCCCTCGTCCATGGAGCGATGATACGGATTGCAGCAACTGCCTTCGACCGAAATCGCCCGGCCTTGCGGCGCGCCAGGCCGATTCGTTCGGAACGAGCCCATGCAAAGGGCTTTCCTGCGGTTTTGCGGAGGTCCTGTCGAGACCGGGGCATCGACGCGCCGCGGGGTGGCCGCGTGACAGGTGGCGGGTTTGATCCGGATCATATCGGAGGCGGCGGCGCAGGCGCTAACGTCGACGCACCATGCCGATCGACGCTGATGCGGCTGGCCGACCGCTCCGGCCCCCGATTTCCCGGATTCTTGAAACGCGCTGGCACGCCGTGCCGGCGGACGAGGCGCTGCGCCTGCTGCGGACCGGCGAGCAGGGCCTGGACGCGGCGGAGGTTCTGGCGCGCCGCGCGATCTTCGGTGAGAACGCCCTGCCCAAACGCCCCAGGCCCGGGGCGCTGATCGTCTACCTGCGACAATTCAAGAGCCCGCTGATCTATCTTCTTCTGGCCGCCGCGGTTGTTTCGCTGGCGATCGGCGAGTTTACCGACGCCGCCTTCATATTCATTGTGCTGCAGGTGAACGCGATCATCGGCGCTGTCCAGGAATCGCGGGCCGCGGCCAGCGCCGAGGCGCTGGACACGCTGGTGCGGCACCGTGCGGTGGTCCGCCGCGACGGTGCGCGCACCGAGATCGACGGCGTGGATCTGGTTCCCGGCGATATCGTCGAAATCGCCGCGGGCGCCGCGGTGCCCGCAGATATTCGGCTGCTGCGCCAACGCGAACTAAAGATCGACGAGTCGCTGCTGACCGGCGAGTCCACGCCTGTCACGAAGAGCCACGACGCAATTCCCCCCCCGGATGCCGTTCTGGGCGACCGGACGACCCTGCTGCACGCCGGCAGCACCGTGCTGACCGGCCGCGCGCTCGGCGTGACGGTGCGCACCGGCCTGCATACGGAAATCGGCCGGATCGCCGAGGCTATGGCTGCGGCGGAGGCGCCACCGCCACCCCTGGTCGGCCGGCTCGAGCGCTTCTCGCGCCGGATCGGCTACGCCATGGTCGCGGTCATTCTGCTGCTGGGCACGGTCCAGCTGTTACGCGGGATGGCGCTGACCGAGGTCTTTTTCGTCGCGGTGGCGCTGGCCGTGGCGGCGATTCCGGAAGGACTTCCCGTCGCCATAACCGTGGCGCTGGCGATCGCCACCCGGCGCATGGCCCGCCGCAACGTCATCGTGCGGCAGTTGCCGGCGGTGGAGGGGCTGGGCGCGTGCACCATCGTCGCCAGTGACAAGACCGGCACGCTGACGGTCAACCAGTTGACCGCGCGGCGCCTTTACCTGCCCACTGCCGGCGACCTGGACGTCGGCGGAGAGGGCTACGCGCCACAGGGGGAGATTCTGAGCGACGGACGGCCCGCCGCAGTCTGTGCAATCGATGCCGCCCGGCGGCTGGCGCTTTCCGGCGCGCTGTGCAACGAGGCGACCTACGAGGTCGACGAGGATGGCGTCCGGCATCTCGGCGACACGGTGGATGTGGCCTTCCTCGCGCTGGCCGCGAAGCTGGGGCTGGATCGCGCCGGCATACTGGCGTCGCAGCCGCAGATCGAGATCGTCCCTTACGAGCCGCTGCGGCGCTTCGCGGCCAGCTTCAACCGGGACGGCGATGCCAGCATTGCCAACGTAAAGGGCGCCGCCGAAACGATCATTCCCATGTGTGCCGGGATCGATGCGGCGGCGATGCTGGATCGGGCGAGCCGAATGGCCGCCGACGGATACCGGGTCCTTGCAGTCGCGCGCGGAGAGGTTTCCGCCACAGCGGCAGCAGCGGCCGACACTGCATCGCTATCGAGTCTCGAATTTCTGGGATTCGTCGGTCTGATCGATCCATTGCGCCCGGAGGCCGCGCCGGCGGTCGAAGCCTGCCGGGCTGCGGGGGTCGCGGTTTGCATGGTCACCGGCGACCATCCGGCAACCGCGCTTGCGATCGCGCGGGATCTCGGCATCGCAACCGGCGAGTCGGGCGTGGTCACCGGCAGCCGGCTGGCGGCGCTTGGCGAGGATCGCGCGGCGATCGACGCAATCGTTGCCGAAGCCCGGGTGTTCGCGCGGGCCGAACCGATCCAGAAACTCGTGCTCGTCCAGGCGCTGCAACGGCTTGGGCATTTCGTCGCGGTCACCGGCGACGGCGTCAACGACGTCCCGGCCCTCGGTGCGGCCAATATCGGTGTCGCCATGGGCCGGGATGGCACCGACGTCGCCCGCGGCGCGGCGGATTTGATCCTGACCGACGACAACTTCGCATCGATCGTCAGCGGTATCGAGGAAGGCCGGGTCGCGTATGACAACGTCCGCAAGCTGATCTACCTGCTGGTTACGACGGGGGTCGGCGAACTGGTGCTGTTCCTGCTGGCGATCGCCGTCGGCCTGCCGCTGCCGATCTTCGCGGTCCAGCTGCTATGGCTGAATCTTGTCACCAACGGCATCCAGGATATCGCCCTCGCCTTCGAGAAGGGCGAGCCCGGCGTGCTCAAGCGGCGCCCCCGCCCGCCCCGCCAGCCGATCTTCGACCGCCGCATGATCGAACAGGTGGCGCTGATGGGCGGTTGGATGGGCATCGCCGCCTTCGGGTCGTTCTGGTACCTCCTGGAACAGGGCATCCCGGAGGCGGAAGCCCGGAATCTCGTCCTGCTCCTCATGGTGCTGTTCGAGAACGTGCACGCGTTCAATGCCCGGTCGGAACGGCGGTCCGTCTTCCGCATTCCCTTCGCGGCCAATCCGTTCCTGGTGCTGGCGGTGATCGCGGCTCAAGGGCTGCACATTGCGGCGATGTACACGCCGGGCCTGAGTGACGTCCTCGGCGTCGCGCCGATCAGCTTCCCGGCCTGGCTATCCGTCGCCGGTGTGGCCCTGTCGCTAATGGCCGTCGCCGAGGTCTACAAAGTCCGGCGTCACCCCGAAGACGGCGTGCCCGGCGCCTGATCGCCGTGTTCGGGCTCGACCAGGTCCCGGTAGGCGTGCCAGGTCGCGTACCCGACCAGCGGCAATGTCAGCACCAGCCCCAAAAATAACGTGGCGACGCCGATCGACATGAAGACCGCTATTATCATGGCCCACAGCGCCAGCGCCTTGCGGTTCCGGTATACCGCGCGCAGCGATGTTGTGACCGCGGTGGGGACACCGACATCCCTGTCCAGCAACAGCGGCAGGGAAATCGTGCTGATGGCGAACACCCCCGCGGCCAGGATCCCGCCCGCGACGGTCCCGGCGACCAGGAACGGCAGGCTCTCCGGGGCGAAAAACACTGCCTCGACGAAATTATCGGCGCTGATCGCCCGGTCGCTGAAGAAAAAAGCGAAGATCAGCAGGGCGATTTCCATCCACGCCAGGAAGAACAGCATCAGGACCAGTCCCATGGCCGCGAAGGTATCGGCACGCGACAGGACCGCCCGAAGACTCGCACCAAGCGCCACGGGCTGTCCGCTCTCCAGGCGCCGGCTGACATCGTAAAGACCGACTGCGGCGGCCGGCCCGAGCAGCGCGAATCCGGCCGTGGCGGGCAGGATCAGATACAACGCCCCGACCGTATAAAACCAATAGGTCAATGCACAACCCACGGCGCTGAACACGACGCCGTATGTCAGGCTGAGCGCCGGCACGCGGACAAAATCCCGCCAGCCCGCCGCGAGCCAAATCCATGGACGATCGATCTCTACCGTGCGAACCATAAGGGCCCGCTCGGATGTTGCGGTTGTTGCCGTACCCATCGACTGACGCTAACCCTTTCTCCCACTTCCCCTTTCGCCGCCGGCGCGCCGCGACTCGGCCGGCGCGGAAGTCCGGCGCCGCGCCGGCGCCGCCGGATCAGTCCGTGTCCGGGGGGCCGTCCTTGTGCTCCAGCCGTTTTCCGTCCTGCGTATTTGCCTGCAGGTCGCGCTCCGCCGCGTCGCACTGTTTTTCGGATTTCGTGCGGCCGTGGCGCACCCTGTTGCCGGATGCCTCCGATGCCGCCTTGGCGCGCTTGCGCGCCTTACGGTATTGATTCAGGCTGACGATCTCGGCCATTTTGGTTTTTCTCCTGCCCGGCCGTACGGGCATGTTTGATCGCGATCCGGCGATCTTCTACCTTACGGGATATCGCGCGTTCCGCAAGCGCCAATGACAGCATCCGGCCCGGCGAAGCGGTCCGGCTGCGGTGTGGAGCCGTTCGTGAAGAAAGCCCTGCTCGTCGTTTTCGCCATGGTCCTGGTTTTTCTGGGCGTCCTGCTTGTGGCGCCGGTCTTCATCGACTGGAATTCTTACCGACGCGACGTTGCCGCCGCGATCGCCGACGCCACCGGGCGCGAGGTTACCATCGCCGGTGACCTGGATCTCTCGATTCTCCCGGTGCCGCGGCTCACGGCACGGCGGGTCAGCGTTGCCAACATCGGCGGCGCGACGGATCCTGAAATGCTCCGGATCGGCGAACTCCACATGGAGCTGGCCGTTGCGCCGCTTCTGGCGGGACGCATCGCCGTGCGCTCGCTGTCGCTGATTGACGCCGCAGTGATCCTGGAAACCACCGCGGACGGAAGGCACAGCTGGGACTTAGCGCCGGCCAGGCCGGCCCGGGCGCCGACCGGACTGGTCGCTGGAATTTCCGTCGATGCAGTCTCGATTTCGAATGGCAGAGTCGTATGGCGCGCGGCGGACTCGGGGCCCTGGCAACTGGATGGCATCGAGGCGACCCTGACGATTTCCAAGTCCACGGGCGCGGTCCACGGGCACGGTAGCGCCGTCTTCGAGACCGTACCGTTCCGCTTCCTGGCGAATGTCGGGACTATTGGAACCGACGGAACGGCGCCGGTTTCGGCAGCGATAGACGTCGCCGGCGGCGCCGGGGCCCTGGCCGCAATGGGCCGGGCGGATATTGACAGGAGGTGGGCCGCCGGCACGGTCCGGCTCACGGCGCCGGATGCAGCAAGGCTGGCCCTGGCGCTCGGCCGCGAATCGGGACCGGCAATGCCGGCCTGGCCGGTTTCCCTAGAGTCGGAATTCACCCTGGATCGGGACGCTGTCGCGCTCAATGATATCGCGGCCACCTATGGCGGCATTCGCGGGACGGGTCTGGCCGAACTCGACCTGGGCAAGGCCCTGGCACTGGTCGCCGAGCTTCGCATCGCGACAATGGATCTCGACGACGTGCTTGCGGCGACGGATCCGGGAATGCCGGCGGGCGGTACGCAAAACGGTTTGCGGCCCGCATGGGAAAATCTCAGGCTTCCTGGCGGATTCACGGCCGATCTCGACCTCGCGGTCAGGGCCGCCCGCTGGCGTGGCGGGGTCGTCAGGGATATCGGCGCGTCGCTCCGTCTTGGGCCGGAAGGCGTGGCGATCGAGCGGATGGCGGCAATACTGCCGGGCGGTACCAGCATAACGCTTGCGGGGATCGCGAAACCTTCTGGGCAGGAATTGCAGCTGGACGGCGATCTCGCCGTGATCTCCGATAATTTGCGCGCCGCGCTGATCTGGGCCGGAGCCGCCGACGGCGAACTGCCGCGCGACCGGTTGCGCAGTTTTTCGTATACCAGCCGGATAACCGTCACGCCTGACGCCGTGCATCTTGCAGGGATCGCCGGGCGGCTGGATGCGACGCGCATGACCGGCGCCGCGACCGTCGCACGGCAAGTACGGCCATCGTTCGGGATTCGGTTGAGACTGGACCGCCTCGGGCTCGACGCCTACCTGCCCCGGTGGGCGCGGCGCAGAGCCGGTGCGGGCGGCAGGGACGGGCACGGAATTCCCGGGGCGGGCCGGTTCGACGCCAATCTCAACCTGTTCATCGAGAGTCTGGCCGTTCAGGGCAAGGCCGTCTCGCAGGTAGCGCTCGACGCGCGACTCTTCGATGGCGACGTGATCCTGCGCAAGCTGTCGATCGGCGATCTGGGCGGCGCCACATTGTCTGCATCCGGCAAGATCGACGATCTTCCCGGCGCGCCGCATGGCGATCTGGAGATCGTACTCGAGGCCGGCGACACAGAACGATTTGCCGGATTCATGGACTTCGGTGCGGGTGCGATCGCGCCGCGCGTCGGGCGGTTCAGGCTCTCGGGACGCGCCGCGGGCAGCGCCGGCAGCGCCACTGTCGGAGGAACGCTCGAAATCGCCGGCGGCAAGGTGCAAGCCGAAGGACTGCTGTCCGACCTGGACGGCAAGGCAGGCTTCGACCTCGCTGTGACCGCCAGCCATCCCGATAGCGACAGAGTGCTCAACTTGTTTGCCCCGGGCCGGTCCCGCGGTGAGATCGGCATGATGACGATGAAATTCGGACTGGCGGGAACCGCCGATGCCCTGGCAATCCGAAATCTGGATTCAGCGCTGGGGAAAATGAGGATCGCGGGCCGCATCGATGCGGCGTTTGGCGGCAACCATCCGAAAGCGGTGGCCGCGCTGTCCGCCGGACTCCTGGACCTGGACAGGCTCTGGCCAGCCGTGCCGCGACCGTCCAGGAATAGGGCGACACCAGCCGCCCGGGGCAGCGCCCGGTGGTCGCGCGAAACCTTCGACCTGTCGGCGTTGCGCGCGCTCGACCTGGACCTGAAATTGCGGTCGGATACCGTTGTGCGCAGCAGGATCCGCATCGACGGGCTCGATCTTCACACCGTGATCACCGGCGGCGTATTGACGGTTGATCGCCTGACCGGGACCCTGTTCGGCGGCAGCATCGAAGCTTCAGGTCGAATCGATGCAGCGGCGCCGGATACGGATATCGCCGCCAGCGTATCCGGGCGAGATATCCCGGCACGCCACGCACTCGACGCGATCGCCGCTGTCGACCGGGTCGAAGGGCCGGTGGCGTTTTCGCTTTCCCTGTCCGCCAAGGGTCACAGCCCGTTCGACCTGGTATCGTCCTTGTCGGGAAGCGCGTCGCTTGCCGGTACGCTGCGCGCGCAGCGGCGCGGCAACGAACCGATCCCGGCCGGCCCCGCCGGAGATGCGATGGATGCACTCCTGAAGGCTTTTGCCGGCGCGCCGGCCGCTCTGAGTGCCGATCTTCGAATCGAGAACGGAACCGCACGCACCGGGAATCTGTTGCTTGACGGTGACGTCATGGGGGCGCTGACCCTGGGCGCCATGGATATTCCCGGCTGGCGCATCGACTCGACGACGACGGTACGGCGTCACCAGGACGGCGGCGAGCCTCCTGATCTGGTTGTCCGGATCAGCGGGCCGCTCGGCGATCCTGCGGTCGAGCTTTCGGGCGCGGCGGTGGGACAAGACCGGGACGAGGCGCCCGCACCGGAAGCTGCGCCTGTCATATCCGTCGAACCCGTTGCGCCGGCAGCGCAATACCGGCAGGGCATTCCGTAGGTCCGTCGCCGCAACGCAACGAAAACCCTCACGGGTCCGCCGCTTTCGGATCCGGACCGGCGATGATTTCCCGCAGCACGAAAACGCGGATGGCGCTGGACAGATTTCCGCTTCGCTGCCGGTCGATTTCCGTTACCAGTTCGCTGATGCTCTGCCCTCTCGCGGCCGCGATTCCGCGCAGCAGGCCCCAAAACGCCTCCTCCAGCGATACGCTGGTCCGGTGCCCCGCGATCGTCACCGACCGCTTTCGAATCGATTGCGAGCCGGGGTCCGGCCCGGCCGGCTCGCCCGGCACCGCCGTTTGGGTTTTCTTCTGCACCTGCTTCATCGGGCCCCCTGCTTCATCGTCACCGGCTTTCGAAATCGGGAAAAATCCAGCGAATACATGCCATCCATCGGCCGATTTAAACGCCGTGTTAATGAAAATAAACTATCGTGCCGCCATCAGATCAGGATTTTGCCGTTGGCGGAGGCTCTCGGGCAGGAACCGACCATGCCACGACGGGGCAGCGACGACGAGGTAAGACATATGGCTACGGTGGCGACTATCGCGGATACCACGATTGTGGGCGATAACGAAGACCAGTTGGTGACGATGATCGTCGATAACCAACTGTTCGGCATCCCGATCCTGCAAGTCCAGGATATCGTCGAAGCATCGAAGATTACGCCGGTGCCGCTGGCGCCGTCCGCGATCGCCGGCGTTCTGAACCTGCGCGGCCGTATCGTGACGGTTGTCGATCTCCGCAAGCTGCTCGGGAACCACGAGGAAGTGCCTTGGGAAAGCCAGATGGGCGTGACCGTGGAATACAAGGGCGACCTGTATACGCTGCTTGTCGATGCGATCGGCGATGTCCGCACCTTGCCGAAACGCGACTTCGACAAAGCCCCGTCGACCATGGAGGACAACGTCCGGCGGCTCTGCTCCGGCATCTACCGACTGCGCGGCAATCTGCTGGTCGTGCTCGACGTTTCGCGGATCCTCCACACCGACGTCATCGAGGCCACGCCGATGCTGACCGTCGAGGAGCGCAGGAGCCGCAAGAACATGGCCGTCTCCGGGTCGGACGGCGGTGAAGCCCGGGCGCACCAGCTTTCGGCCCTGATGACGGATCTCAACGCATACGAATCCGAGACCGATGGTGTTTTCGGCGCCGCATCGGACGCGAATGAGGATGACATCAAGACCCGCAAGCGGGCAGGCCGCGATCGCCGGCCGGTGGCCGAGCGGTGGCAGGAGGTCCTCGAGGAAAAGGCCCGCAAGTCGGGCCACGTCTCCTATCGGATGCGCGAGCCGGATGAGGAAACCATTGAAAACGCCCGCGACGAAATGGCGGGGGAGGATGCCGAATGGGCGGCCCGGGTGATGGATGCCGATCACGCCCGGCCCGGCGGCCAGGACGATGCGCCTGTGCCGGATGTCCCGACCGACGAGGCGGCGCCGGACTTGCCGCCACCGGCCGCGCCCGAATTTGACGACGGCCTGATTCCTGCCGATACCGGCGAGCCGACCCCAAGGCCCGAAACGGCACCGGATATACTTGCCGAGCTGCGGGACCCGGAGACAAGGGAGCCGTTCATGCTCGACGCCGTGCCGGATATGCCGGTGGAGGAGCCGAAGACCGAGGCGCGCGAGCCGCAGGAACCGGACGCCGTGCCGGACAAGCCGGCAGAGGAGCCGAAGACCGAGACCCGCGAGCCGCAGGAACCGGACGCCGTGCCAGACATGCCGGCGGAGGAGCCGAAAACCGAGGCGCGCGAGCCGCAGGAACCGGCCGCCGTGCCGGACATGCCTGCGGAGGAGCCGGGATTGGCGGCCGGAGATTTTCCCGATGTCGACGCCGCACCGGAAATGCCGGCGGAGGAACCAAAGACGGTGACCATGGATCCGGTAGCGCCGGCCGGCGATGCTGACATGCCGCGATCGCCCGAGCGCGAATCGAGCGGAATCACCTCCGGCTGGTGGAACAAACTTCGCGGCAAGACGGGCGGGAATACGGGCGAGCCGGAAACGGTGGATAGCCCGGCCAGCGACGAAAGCCCCTCCGGAGCCAAACCGGCCAAGAAGAAGGCCGAGGCCGAGGCCAAGCCCAAATCCAAGGGCAAAACCAAGGCCAAGACCAAAGCCAAACCGAAAGCCGGGAAATCCGCGAAATCGGGTGGCAAGCCGAAATCGAAGAAGAAGACTTAGAGCGGCTTCACCGGCTTGATGGATCGCCAAAGGCGATTCCAATCAAACCGGATCTGCTCCAGGGTCAGCCGGTGCGCCGGATGCCCCGAAACGCACAGACACGGGGCCGGCACGAGGCGCCTCCGCTCTGTTTGCGCATAGTGCCGAGGCCGAAATCAATTTGGGCCGCAAGCGGGTTGCCCCGCCTGCGGCCCAAAGGAATGTGTGTCGGTACGGGCGATCCTGGCTTACGGCTCCAGAATGATCTCCACGCGCCGATTCCGTGGCTCGCTGGTTTCGTCAGCGGTCATGACAGCCGGCTGGGACTCGCCATGGGCCTCCGTCGTCAGCGCCTTCATAGGCAGGTTGCCGCCGGCGAGGACTTTCGCAACGGCCTGCGCCCTCAGCTCCGAGAGCTTCTGATTATAGGCCGGCGCGCCGACCGTATCGGCGTTGCCGGAAATCTTCACCACAGGCTGGCCGAGCTTCGAGGCCGCGGCCTGGGCTTCGGCGATCACCTGTTGTGCGCTTTTGTCCAGCACGGCCTTGTTGGTCGGGAAGTAGACGATGAACCGGACCGCCTCAGGCTTTGGCTTGGACATCGCCACCGGCGGCGCGATGCTGTCGACCGCTGCAAGGAAACCGTCGCGGCACTGCGCAATATCGGCTGTCTGGCGGTTCTCTTCCTGCTCCTGCATCCAGCAATCGAACATTACCTGGGCGTCTGCAGCGCGCACCGGGTCTCTTTCCGCGGCGCCGCCGTCGAGCGCGGCTACAAGTTTCGCACGGGCTGCGGTCAACTCGCCGGTACTTTCCACCGGCAGCTTGCGGGCCGCGATATCTTCAGGCGCTACGGCGCCACCGGTGCCGGCCTGTTTCGCGCGGCGCGCGAAGGCATCCGAATCCCGATAGTCGCCCTCCGCATACTCCGCTTCGGATAGGCTTACATAACCACGATACAAGTTCTGGCTGAACTCAGAGCCCGTGGGCTGAATCGTGCGCGCACTGCCAAGTTGCTGGCCAGAGCAACCGGCAAGCAGTAACAGGCCGGCGGCAGCGCCGGCAACAGCAATAATGGTTCTCATTTATCGGTACCCCTAGATTAGAGTGCGACCGTTCCTCCCAGACGCGGCATGTTTCATATTTATCATAGTTTTTCGATTAAATCTAGCTATCAGCTTGAGGTACGCCTGTTGAATCGCACTCGAACGTCGCCGCGTCGAGTCCTGCGGCCCGAGCCTCCGTGCCTGGGCGGCGATCGACGAGCGGTCGCTGGCGGGATTCAGTTCTTTCGGAAGCGATCGATGGCGATGACGTTGCCGGCCTTCCCGTTCTCGCCATCGGATGAAACGGCACCTTCACCGGCGGCGGGCGCGGCGATTTCCTCGACCGCGCTCTCCGGACCAGCTTCGATCAGCCCCTGAACGGCGAGCATTTGCTCGGGATCGAGGAAGGTCAGCACGACATTGGCGGGCGGGTCCTGGAATGTCGTTACGGCTTCCAGGGGTACGGTCAGACGTTGCTGGACCCTGTTGAAGGAGAGCGTGACGGAAAAGCCCGTGCCGTCGACCTCGAGATCGTGGAACACGTGCTGCAGGATGATCGCCATTTCGGTCGGATATTGCAGGCGCAGGACGTGCGGCATCTCGACCGCCGGATGGTCGGTCCGGAAGGTAATGTGGAAATAGTGGTCGTCCGGCAGCCCCCCCTCGGCGACAACGGCGAGCGCCCTGCGCATAATCCCGCGCAGCGCTTCCTGGTAATACAGCCCGTATGGCAGCGGATCGTCCGGCATGACCTTACGATTATGTTGCAGGACCGGTTAACGGAACCTGATCGCGCCCACAGGAACCACGGCCCCTGGAAGGCACAAAAATTGGGGGGCTTCTGTTGCCCGGCGCCCCCCGGGCCGCGCTTACCTGTTATTAGGCAGCGAGCGCCATCTCGTTATCGTTGGCACTTGTCAAAATGGCCCGGTAACGGTGGTACCATGCCGAGCGAAAACCATGTCTTTACCACGCGCGTCGATCCTGTTTCGCCCCCGTAAGCAGGCCGGTCGCCCTGTCGCAGGGCGCCCGGCCGGAATCTGGTGGAGGCGCCGGGTACTGCCCCCGGGTCCGCTACGCTTATTCCACAAGGCGTTTATCGCCATAGTCGGCAAAGCCGACAGCCCTAATATAGGCGCATTTGGCATCCATAAAAAGCCTCGATGTCGTAAATCCAATGTAATTGCTGCTGCCGTGCGGTCGATCGGATGGATGCATTGAAGAGCGGAACCGTACGGTTGCGGCGTGGATTTGCGATCCGGCGCAGGACGATGGTGCTTGCGGCCGCGCTGTCCCTTGGTATTGCGCTGATCCTGATTGTTCCGGACCGGCCGGCACCGGAGGCTTGGTTGCGGTCCAATTCCGGAGGCGCGGCAGTGTCGATCCTGTCCTTCAATGCCTTTGAGGGCGGGCGGCCCGGCGTCGACGCGCTGAATACGATCGATGCGGCGGCGCCGGACATCGTCTGCCTGCAGGAAATGACGCCGGAGCTGGAGGCGGCCTTCGTGCGGCGCTTCGGCGGCCGCTATCCCCACCGCTATTTCAGGCCCGGCCAGATGACCCAGGGTGTCGGCATCGCCAGCCGATATCCGCTGGCCGACGGCAGGGTTCTCACTTTGGGGCTGACCTACCTGCCTGCGGTATCGGCGACCGTGCGGATGGAATCGGGCGTGGTTCGTGTCGCCTGCGTCCATCTGATGCCGCCCTTCGCGCGCTTCAAAAAGCGCGTGAATGTCTGGAAGCGGTATTTCAGGAACCGGACGATCCGCATCGGGCAGGCCGCCGAACTGCTGAAACACCTGGACAGCCTGGACATGCCCGCCATCATCATGGGCGACATGAACGAATGGCGGGGCCAGGCCGCCCTGGCATTGCTCCGGGATGCGGGCTTCGACGATTCCTGCGGCGGGACCGCCAGCCGGTGCGGCCCCACCTGGCCGGGGCCTGTCCTGCCGCTGCCGGCGCTGTTCCGGATCGACCACATATTCGGGCGGGAGGTCCGGTTCACCGATTCGGCGGTGCTCGAGGCCGGCGGTTCGGACCATTACCCGGTGGCCGCGCGAATGTTCCTCGAATCCCGGGAACTCGCGGCAGGGAGTGCTCGATGAAGAAGGGTCTCTGGGCCGTACTGGTCCTTTTCCTGGCCATGCCGGCCATGCCGGCCTGGACCGAGACGCCATCGCTGCGGCTTACGGCACCGGCCTGGATGCTGCGCGACGACAATCCCCTGCGCGCGGGAAAGCCTTATGACGGGGCCGTACCGGTCGAACTGCCGGGCTACCGTTACGACCCGCCCATGACGGTGCCCGCCGCGCCGCGCGCCTGGCCGCCGCAACCCGATGTCGTCGAGGTCGATCAGATCCTGTCGCATCTGAAGGTGGAAGCGGAATTGGGCGGCGAAGTTCTGATCCACGCAGCGGGCTTTTTCAAGAATGCGATCATCGTTCTTGCGGCGGTGGAGCGCAGGCCGCCGGTGCGCGTCGTTCTGCCGCTGCTGCAGGGCCGCGACGGCGAGTGGCGAGTCGACGGGACCGTCCTCGACGAACCGCTGATCGACGCGCTGCACGCCGCCTGGGACGAAAGCGGCTGGATCGAGGTTATCGATACGGAACTGCGCCGCCCGGACAATTGACGCGGGGTCTTCCCGCTCCCGCGGCGACCGCCTATAACGGATCAGGTTCCGACGACAGGGAAGACCGATGCCGCTGACCCCCGAACAACAGGCCGAAATCGAGCAGCATCGCGCCGCCACCGCACAGACCCGGCGCGCCACCGTGCCGGGGCTGGAGGAGATCCTCTATGAGCCGCTCCCGGTGCTCGACCACGGCTTCGTCCGGGTCATCGATTACATGGGCGACGATGCGGCGATCGTGCAGGCCGCGCGGGTCTCGTACGGCAAGGGCACGAAGAAGATTTCCGGCGACCGCGGGCTGATCCGCTACCTGATGCGGCACCGGCACACGACGCCCTTCGAGATGTGCGAGATCAAGTTCCACGTCAAGCTGCCGGTGTTCGTCGCGCGCCAGTGGATCCGCCACCGCACCGCCAACGTCAACGAATACTCGGCGCGCTACTCGATCCTCGACCGGGAATTCTACATTCCCGCGCCCGGACAACTGGCCGCGCAGTCGGCCGCCAACCGCCAGGGCCGCGGCGACGTGCTCGAGGGCGAAGAGGCCGAGCGGGTGCTGGCGCTGCTGCGCGACGACGCGGCGCAGTGCTACGACCATTACGAGGAGATGCTGAACGAGGACGCCGACGGCAACCCGCGCGACCCGGACCGCCAGGGCCTCGCCCGCGAGCTCGCCCGCATGAACCTGCCGCTCAACATCTACACCCAGTGGTACTGGAAGATCGACCTGCACAATCTGCTGCATTTCCTGTCGCTGCGCGCCGACAGCCACGCCCAGTACGAGATCCGCGTCTATGCCGAGGCGATGCTGGACGTGGTGCGCCGCTGGATGCCGATCGCCTGCGAGGCCTTCGAGGACTATGCGGTGGGCAGCGCCCACCTGTCCCGCGCCGGCATCGACATCGTCCGCCGCATGCTGGGAGGCGAGGACGTGCAGCAGGCGGACAGCGGCCTCGCGAAGCGCGAATGGGACGAGCTGATGGCGGTGCTCGGCAGGGACTGATGGCCGCCCGCGCCGTCTTCCTGCTTGCCGGTGCGTTGCTGCTTCTCGTCGCCTGCGCCCCGAAGCCCGCCGAACAGCCGCCGCCACCACCGCCCGCGGCCGTACCCGACGAAGAGCCGTTGCGGCTTGCCCGGGCCGATATCGGCAGGGTCGATTCGGTCCTCGTCGACAAGGGCGCGCGCCGCCTCTTCCTGCTGCGCGCGGGCACGATCCTCGCCTGGGCGCCGGTCGGCCTCGGCCGCGAGCCGGTGGGGGCGAAACGCGAGCAGGGTGACCTGCGGACCCCCGAAGGCGACTACCTGCTCGACTGGCGCAACCCGGTCAGCCGCTTCCACCGGTCGATTCACATCTCCTATCCCAACGAGGCCGACCTCGCGCAGGCACTCGCGCGGGACGTCAACCCCGGCGGCGCCATCTTCATCCACGGCACGCCGGACCGGGTGTTACTGGGCCGCGACTGGACGACCGGCTGCATCGCCGTTGCCAACGAGGACATGGACCTGATCTGGCAGCTGGTGCCGGACGGCACGCCGATCACGATCCGGCCATAACGCCAGCATTGACCCGCCATATACCGATCGTAAACTGGATTGCGCGATAATCGGAGGCCAGATTTCCGGAGGATGCCGGCATGACCGCCCGACTTGCAGCCCTGCTGTGCCTGATTGCCTTGGCCGCTACGCCGGGCAATGCCCGCGGCGAGGAGTCGACCGACACGGCGCTGGCCGACAAGGTGCTGGTCGACAAGAGCGACCGGCAGCTTCACCTGCTGCGCGATGGAGAGGTCTGGAAGAGCTATCCGATCGGCCTCGGTTTCGCGCCGGAAGGCCACAAGCGGCGCGAAGGCGACGGCCGCACCCCCGAAGGCGACTATGTGCTCGACTGGCGCAATCCCAACAGCAGCTTTTACCTGTCGATCCACATCTCCTTCCCGGACGCCGACGACACGGCCGCGGCACGGCAGCGCGGTGTCTCCGCGGGCGGCGCCATCTTCATCCACGGCCGCCACCGCCTCGAGGGTCGCAAGCGCGACTGGACGCTGGGCTGCATCGCGGTGACCGACGCCGCCATGGACGAGATCTGGCAGGCGGTGCCGGACGGCACACCGATCACCATCCGCCCATAACGGCTTTCCCCCGCCCTACTTTCGCGGCACACTTGGCGCATCGAAAAGAAAGGGGTGAGGGAGAAGGCCATGGCGATGATGCTGAAGGTCTGCGACATGACGGAGCGCAACCTCGGCGGCGACGCCCGCTACCGCTACATCGCCGGCCGTATCGACGAGCAGACCCGGATCGTCCTGATGCCGAGCCGCGCGGCGGGGGCCTCGGCAGGCGACTGGGTGCTCTACATCGCGCCCGACGCGAAGCTGCCGGCCAAGGAAGCGGCGGCGGAAATGCCGGAGGATTGAGGGCGGGTTAAAACGTCACCACGCTGCGGATCGACTCGCCCGCATGCATCAGCTCGAAGGCGTCGTTGATCCGCTCCAAGGGCATCGTGTGGGTGATCAGATCGTCGATGTTGATCCTGCCCTCCATGTACCAGTCGACGATCTTCGGCACGTCGGTGCGGCCCCTGGCGCCACCGAAGGCGGTGCCGCGCCAGACCCGCCCGGTGACCAGCTGGAACGGCCGCGTCGCGATCTCCTGGCCGGCGCCGGCGACGCCGATGATGGTGCTCTCGCCCCAGCCCTTGTGGCAGCACTCCAGCGCCTGGCGCATGATTTCGACATTGCCGATGCACTCGAAACTGTGGTCGGCGCGGCCCTTCGTGAGGTCCACGAGGTAGGTCACGAGGTCGCCCTCGACCTCTTTCGGGTTGACGAAATGGGTCACCCCGAATGTCTCGCCCAGCGGCTTGCGCGCCGGGTTCAGATCGACGCCGACGATCATGTTGGCGCCGACCATGCGCGCGCCCTGCACGACGTTGAGGCCGATGCCGCCGAGCCCGAACACGACGACGTTGTCGCCGGGCCTGACCTTGGCCGTGTTGATCACCGCGCCGATGCCGGTGGTGACGCCGCAGCCGATGTAGCAGACCTTGTCGAACGGCGCGTCCGCACGGATCTTCGCCGCCGCGATCTCCGGCATCACCGTGTAGTTGGAGAAGGTCGAGGTGCCCATGTAGTGGAACAAGGGATCACCGTTCAGCGAGAACCGGCTGGTGCCGTCGGGCATCACGCCGCGGCCCTGCATCTCGCGGATCGCCTGGCAGAGATTGGTGCGGCCCGAGGTGCAGTAGTCGCACTGCCGGCATTCCGGCGTATAGAGCGGGATCACGTGATCCCCCTTGGCTAGCGAGGTGACGCCGGGCCCGGTATCGACCACGATTCCCGCGCCCTCATGCCCCAGGATCGCCGGGAACAGCCCCTCCGGATCGGCGCCGGACAGGGTGAACTCGCCGGTGTGGCAGACCCCGGTGGCGTGAACCTCGACCAGAACCTCGCCGTCCTTCGGCCCGTCCAGCCGCACCGTCTCTATGGAAAGCTTCTCGCCTGCCCCGAAGGCGACCGCCGCGCGTGAGTCCATGGCTGCTCTCCCCCCTGTTCCGCCCCTGTTTCCCGTTGCCGGCAAGCCTCGTAGAAACGGCACCTGCCTGCAAGTCCTGCGGCCGCGCTGCACGCCCGGGTCGCGCCGTTCGCGGAGGAACAACCCCATGCACCGGCGTTTTCTGCGGGTTTGCGGAGCCCCTGTCCGGGGCAGAACGCGGGCGCGCAGCGGGATGGCAACGGGGCGGGGGCGCGGATTTCAGATCCGCACCCCAGTACCGCCGCCCCCGGGTGAACGGCTGACACCAACGATGCGAATCACCTCGCCCGCAGCAATTTGCCCACCGCCGGCGAATGGCTCACCTCGCCGGACTGGGCGAAGGCTTCGTGGCGTTCCTCGATCTGCTTCAGGTCGTACAGGTAGTTGACCATCACACCGTAGGACCCCTCGAGGCCGCGCTCACTCATGTCGCCGCCGGGATGGACGTTTTCCAGCCGCGCACCGTTACCCAGATGGAATCGCGCGACCGGATCGACCGGCGCGCCCTTCCCGTTCTTCGCCTCCACAAGGTACCGCGCGGCGACCGCTGCCAGTGACGCCGCCCGCGCTTCGAGCAACGTTGCGAGCTCCGCACCGGCTGCGGTCTCCAGGTCTTCGAGCAGGTCGCGCTGGCCGTCGCTCAGGCCCCCTGTTCCGTCCGCGAGTTCTGCCCGCGCCCAACGCCGGAAGCCCGGCGCCGGCGAGAGCGTAACGAATGTCCGCAGGGATTCGAACTCGCGCTGCAGTTCCTCCACCACCTGCTTGATGAGAAAGTTCCCGAAGCTGACCCCGCGCAGCCCGTCCTCGCAGTTGGAGATCGAATAGAACACCGCCGTCCGCACTGCCTCGGCGGCGATCGGCTCTCTGTCCCTTGCCAGGACCGGCGCAATTTCGCCCGGCGTCTCGACCGTCAGCGCGACATCGACGAAGATCAGCGGGTCGCGCGGCAACGCCGGATGGAAGAACGCATACAGCCGCCGGTCGGGCGCCCCGACCCGGCGCCGCAGGTCGTCCCAGTCCTGGATGGCGTGGACCGCCTCGTGGAGGATGATCTTTTCCAGGATGTCGGCGGGAGTCGACCAGTCGATACGCCGCAGCTCGAGGAAACCCCGGTTGAACCAGCTGGCGAACAGGTGGCTGAAATCGGTGTCCAGGGCCGCGAGCCGCGGTTCGTCCTGCAAGGCGCGCAACAGGTCGCGGCGCATGGCGACAAGGTCGCGCGTGCCGGCCGGCGCGCGGTTCAGCCGCCGCATCAGTTCCTGGCTGCGCGACTCGGCGGCATATGCGAGGGCCCGCGCCTCTGTCTCGCCGCACCCGTCGAGATAGGCTGCAATGGCCTTGTCCAGCGCCTCGCGGTCTGGCCCCAGCTCCTCCAGCACGGCGATGAAGAATTTACATTTCTCTTCTTCCGTCAGCTTTGCGTAACGATCGAGGAAATCCCTGGCCCGCGCCACGCCCCTCGCCTCGCCCTTTTCGGACAGTAGCGCATGGCATTCGGCGATGATTCCCCCGTCCAACGACGGCTCCAGCAGCGAGCGGCCGACGTCGGTGATGCGCTGCAGGAAGCCATTGAAAAGACCTGAGGCGCTCATCGGGCGGGCGTTTCGACGATCAGATTCTCCGCCGCCCTGAATACGGTCGAGGCGCATGACTGCATGATCATCTTCCTCCGTTACCCTGACAACGGAAGTCAGCGGAAAATGTTCCGCAAAGGGGATCGAAATGCAAGCGCCAATGCCCCCCCGGATTGTCGGAACGAGCCCATGCGAAGGCTGTTTCTGCGAATTTCAGGGCGTGTGTCGCCGGTGCAGCGGGCATGTCTTAACCAATACGCAATCCCCACCGGCGACAATGCGCGCGTGGAGGGGATACGGGGATGAATGAGGCCGACGATATTACGGGTTCATCGCTACTGGAGTCAGGATTCTGGCGGATTCAGCTAGTCCGGCTCGCGAACGCAATCGCGATCGGGGCCGCAGCATATTTCCTCTTCCTTTTCCTGTATCCCGACCGGATCGCCTTTGCCGCCATGGGGGGCGGGATCCTTGGCGTTACACTGTCGTTCCGGCCGCACGACTGGCAAGCGGACAGAATCTTCCCATGGCGCCGGATCGGCCTCTGTCTTGCGATTCTCAATGGCCTGGCCGTGCTGTTTGGCCTTCTCGCGGCGTTTCTCAACGCGGTCGCCGGCCCGCTCAATGAGGTCTGGGGTTTCTGGGCAGCATTCGGGATGGCCGGCGTGGGCATGTCATTCGGGGCCATCCCTGTCGTAACGCTCATGGCCCGACAGCCCGGAATGCCGCGCCGCCCCGGACATACACTCAGTCGTTTACGGCAACCGATGTCGCGATCGGGTCATGCCCATCCGCGAGTCCGAGGGCCGCAATGGTTTCGCGGTCGGCGATGCCGGTTATCGGCAGGCCCGCCGCGTGCTGAAATTCCCTGATCGCCGCGCGGGTGGCAGGCCCCGAAACGCCGTCGTCGTCAAGACCCGCGCCGTGACGGTTCAGTGCCCGCTGAATCTCGCGCGTGGTGGGTGTCTGCTGCCCCGCGGCAAAGTCGGCATAGGCATCGGCCATCTTTTCGTCATAACGGTTCTGCCGGTAACCAGGGCCATTGTAACCGCGGGCGAAGTCGGCCCAGCGCTTGTCGCGCAACTCGTCGTCGAGCCGGTTGGAAACGACGAATCCGACAAAGGCGTCGAGGTGTTCTCCTTCCGATTCCATCTGCGCCGCCACGAAGGCCTCCACATCATCGAAACCCGCGACGCGATGGTTGACGCCAAGAATCTGGAACATCCCCCAGCTCGCCGATTTGAGCGCCGCCATGCGGTCCAGTGCGACTGCCTCGGCCAGGCGCTCGTATTCACCGGCACCGCCGCGATAATTGCGGACCCAGGCCGGGGTGGAGAGGTTCGGATGGGATTCGTCGAAGCTGCCGTCGGTCAGCTTGTGGAACCAGCGAGATTCGAACAGGATCTTCGGGCGGCCGTCGTCAAGGAAACCGGTGCGTCCGCCGGACTCGACCTTCGCCACGGCACGCACCGCCGCCACCTCACACTCAAGTCGCCGGGCCGCCCGCTCGAAATCTTCGTCGGTGATCCTGGCGGCCCTGCCTGCAAATTCGGATTTGCCTGCGGTCATCGCGCTGCCCCAGTCGCCTGACTTTCGAATGCCGGCGCGGCCGTTGCGTTACTGATGCAGGCATTACCTTAATGGAGGAAACTAGCCAAGTAAATGCCCTCACAGCGCGAAAATCGCCAGAGCGACCGGGCAAGAACAAGGGCGGCCGGAGCCGCCCTTTCGTACTCGTGACGACCAGCGACGAATTTCGGCCTACTGCACCACGATCTTCGGCATCGCCTTGGCGCCTTCGGTGGCCTCGAGCTTGGCCCAGACGCGCGCGCCGATCTCGCGGAACACCTTGGCGTGCGGGCTGTCGGGGTTCGAGACGACGATCGGGTGGCCGCCGTCCGAGGTCTCGCGGATCTCGATGTCGAGGGGAATCTCGCCGAGGAACTCGACCCCCAGCCGGTCGGCCTCCTTGTGCGCGCCGCCGTGGCTGAACACGTCGGTGCGGTGGCCGCAATTGGGACAATCGAAATAGCTCATGTTCTCGATGATGCCGAGCACCGGCACCTCCACTTTCCGGAACATGTTGAGGCCCTTGCGGGCGTCCAGCAGGGCGATGTCCTGCGGCGTCGAGACGATCACCGCGCCGGCCAGCGGCACCTGCTGCGCCATGGTCAGCTGCGCATCGCCCGTGCCCGGCGGCATGTCGACCACCAGCACGTCGAGCTCGCCCCAGTTGACG
>Ga0224512_10000819_pt1 | contig 31884 bp, 33 predicted proteins | sample SF_May12_sed_USG_4_FD_169103 | JGI IMG/M metagenome (GOLD analysis project Ga0224512, IMG submission 169103) | Sediment microbial communities from San Francisco Bay, California, United States - SF_May12_sed_USGS_13 | ecosystem: Environmental > Aquatic > Marine > Sediment | place: USA... | reverse complement strand
TGCCGTTCATGCTCAGCGAGTTGTTCTGGTTCCCGAGTGCCTCGGTCGGGCCCCAGGTGATGGAACAGATGCTCGCTTCGCTGGTCGTCACCCGGAAGATGGCCCGAACCGGGTCGAGCGGGTCGAGCTCGAACGAGAACTCGCTCGCCTGGATCTCGGCGAACGGAAGAACCGCTCCGTTGTCATCCGAACCGCAGGCGGTGGCGATGAGGGGGAGGGCGAGGAGCAGCGAGGCGATGCGCACCACCCCGTTATAGCCCCCGTCGGCCGCTACCGGCTCGGACCGCCGGAGGTTGGTAGGTTCGGTTAGTCGACCGAGAGGAGAATCCGTGCCCCGTCCAGTCCATTTCGAGCTGCCGGTGGAGGACCAGGCCCGTGCCGCCGGCTTCTATGAGAAGGTGTTCGGCTGGGATATTCAGCAGTGGGAAGGGGCCCCGTACTGGCTTGCCACCACCGGCCCCGACACTGAAGCCGGCATCAACGGAGCCCTCGGTCTGAAGTCGGAGGACTTCGCCGTTCCCGTGTGTGTCATCGAGGTGCCGGACATCGAAGCCGCCATCAAATCGGTTGCCGGGGCCGGTGCCGTCATCGTCCACCCCAAGAGCCCCATCCCGGGGGTCGGCTACTCGGCCTACTTCATCGACACCGAAGGCAACCGGATGGGCCTCTTCGAAACCGACGAGTCGGCGGTCATCGAGTAGCGAGCCGCATGGAGCTGCGAACCGTCGAAGTGCGCTGGTTCCTGGCCGGCCGGTGTCCGGGCGCCATAGCCGGGTGGTTCACGAGCGGCCCGATAGTGGGGGAGCCGGAGCATCGGATCGACGAGTACCTGGTGATTCCCGACAGAGACGACCTCGGAGTGAAGCGGCGTGCCGGCATTCAGCTCGATCTCAAGCTGCGCACGGCACGGCGTACCGATGTGGTGCTGGCCGACGGGTTTGACGGACGAACCGAAGCCTGGACCAAGTGGAGCTTCCCGCTTGCCCCGGAGTCGACCGTGCCGGGGGACGGATCATGGGTACCGGTCGAGAAGCGCCGCTGGTCGCGCCTCTACGCGTCGACCGGCGGTGACACCGTCTCACCCGTCCTTCCCGGCACCATCCCAACCAACGGGTGCGCGGTGGAGCTGGTTGAGGTAGCGATCGGAGGGCGTGATTCCTGGGGATTCGGCCTCGAGGCCTTCGGGGCCGGTGACTTGGGCCGGGTGCTCACCGCCACCTGCCGGGCGCTCGAGGCTGATACGCCCCTCGGCGATATCACCTTCTCCGTCCCGGACTCTCACAGCTACCCTTCCTGGCTGCTGCGGGAACGGGCGGGCGCCGGCTAGACGATCGGGAGCGGGCAGTACACCAGCAGTTCGACGCCCAGAGGGTCACGCACCGGGCAATACCGCACCGGCACGCCCATGAGGGTGTTGAAAGGGTCCGGGCCCGTTCCCCCGGCGCCGATGAAGGCCGCCTGCAACCGTTCGGCCTCCTGGGGGGTGGCGGTCACGAACGGAACCTCAACATTGCGGGGATTGCCGGCCTTGCCTCGCAGGAGGGTGAGCCACGTCTCACCAACTGCCCAAGACTTCGTGCTCGACCCTTCGATGTAGATAGGGGGTCCGAGAACGCGTTGGTAGAAGTCGACCGCTTGCTCGTAGTCCTCGTAGAACAGGGCCAATCCAGTGATCCCACTGAACTCGAAACGCGGCCTGGGTGGCGGATCGACCACGTACTTCTTTCGATATGTCTCGTAATCCATCAGGGCACGCGACGCACACCTTATCGGCCATCCGATCCGCGCGGCGGCACCTCAGCTGAACACATCGATCATGAAGCGGACGTCCGGGCCGAGGGGGTAGAGGATGGGACTCGTGCAACCGTTGGCGACATATTCAGCTACCTTGGCCCGGCACTCGTCGGGTGTGCCCGAGGCGGTGATGAGCTGGACGATGTGGTCCGGTACCAGCTTGGATGCGGCCGCTATCTCGTCACGGGTGGCCGGCCAGCTGAGGACGTTGCCGACGTCATCGAGCACTTGTTGAGGGACACCGCTGGCTTTCATGATGTGCGGCTGCTGGCCGAGGTACTGGGTGACGAGCATCCGGGCACCGTCCAATGCAGCCCGGCGGTCATCCGAGACCGAACAGACGATGAGCTGCGGACGGTCGAGGTCTTCTACGGCGCGCCCGGCCTTGTCGGCTCCCCGGGCAAGGGCCTCCATCGCCCGTTCGTTGTACGACGGTGCCACCAGGTAGTTGAGGAGCACGCCGTCGCCGATTTCGCCGGTCAACTCCATCATCTTCATACCGGTCGCACCGATATAGATGGGCACGTCCTTGGCGCGGCGTTCCTGGTGCACGTAGTCGAGGGCCACCCCGTCGAAGTGGACGAACTCGCCGTCGAACGTGACCGTTTCGTTGTTGAGCAGCGCCCGCACGGCCTGTACCGTTTCCCGCATTGCGGTGAGCGGCTTGGTGCGATCGATGCCCACCTGCGCAGCGAGGGGATCCCACCAGGCGCCAATCCCGAGGATCACCCGGCCCGGCGCGAGATCATCGAGAGTGGAAAAGGTCGAAGCGAGCAGGGCGGGGTTGCGAGTCCAGTTGTTGACGACACCCGAGCCAACCTTGATGTGCTCGGTTTGGCTGAGAAACGCCGCCATGGGGACGGTTGCCTCCCGGGCAAGGCGGCTCTCGGCCTGCCACACCGAGGTGAAGCCGCGCGATTCGGCATAGCGAACGGTCTCCATCGCTTCGCGGATCGGGTGGGCGTCCTGGACGTACATCCCGTACCCGGCAGTCACCTCTCCGCCCATGTCTCCTCCGATGTCACCGGTTGCCACCGAGCATACGCGGTGGCGGTGGCCGGGGATGCGGTGGGTCCGGTCGACGTCGGAGCTGCGACGGAGCTCGCGAGGAACCTCCCGGCGCATCGATTCGTGCTGTAACCCGCACGCAACGCCGAAGGGGTTGCCGTTATCCTGGCGGCCATGCCTCGCAGAGTTCTCATTGCCAAGCCCGGACTCGACGGTCACGATCGGGGTGCCAAGGTGATTGCCAGGGCGTTGCGTGACGGAGGAGTCGAGGTGATCTACTCGGGTCTGCATCAGACCGCCGAGCAGATCGTCGAAACCGCCATCCAGGAAGATGTCGGTGGGGTGGGTCTGTCGGTGCTCTCCGGTGCCCACATGACGCTCTTTCCGAAGGTGGTTGAGGGGCTGCGCCGGCGAGGTGCCGATGACATCATCGTCTTCGGGGGCGGCATCATCCCCGACGATGACATCGCGCCGCTCACCGCTGCCGGGCTGGCCGCTATCTTCACTCCAGGCGCTCCGCTCTCGGACATTGTGGAGTGGGTCAACGAACACATTCCCGAAAGCTGAACAGTGGACCTTTTCGAGTATCAGGGCAAATCCCTCTTCGCCCGAATGGGCGTACCCGTCCCACAGGGCCGCCTCGCCACATCACCGACCTTCGCCGGCATTGCGGCCAACGAGCTCGGCGGCACCGTGGTGGTCAAAGCCCAGGTACAGGTGGGAGGGCGCGGCAAGGCGGGCGGCATCAAGGTAGCCGCCTCACCGACCGAGGCGGAGGCGGCGGCCGCGGAGATCCTCGGCATGGACATCAAGGGGCACACCGTCCACTCGGTGTGGGTGGAGGAAGCCTCGGACATCGCGGCCGAGTACTACGCCAGCTTCACGCTCGATCGCTCCGCCAAGAAGCACCTCGCCATGGTGAGCGCCCAGGGCGGCGTCGATATCGAGGGGGTTGCCGAGTCCGATCCGGATGCAGTGGTCAAGCTGCATATCGATCCCGTGGTGGGCATGACCGAGTGGCAGGCCCGCGAACTCGTGTACCGGGCAAAGCTCGAACCGGCCGCGACCCGTAAGGCGGCGGCCGCGCTGAAGAAGCTGTACGAGGCGTTCGTGTCCCTCGACTGCGATCTGGTCGAAGTCAACCCGCTCATCCTCACCGGAGCGGGCGAGATCGTAGCTCTCGATGCCAAAGTCACGCTCGACGCCAACGCTTTCTACCGACATCCCGATTTCGCCGACTTCGAGGCGGCCTTCACTCGCGACCCCATTGAAGCAATGGCGATGGAGGCCGACCTCAACTTCATCAAGCTGGATGGCAGTGTCGGCATCATCGGGAACGGAGCGGGCCTCGTGATGAGCACGCTCGACGTCGTCGACCTCGTCGGAGGCCGGGCAGCCAACTTCCTCGACGTCGGAGGCGGCGCCGGAGCGGACACCATCTCGAACGCACTCGAAGTGCTCACCCAGGATTCCGGCGTCAAGTCCGTGCTCATCAACATCTTCGGCGGGATCACCCGCTGCGACCTGGTGGCACATGGCATCATCGAAGCCCTCGGCCGGCTCGACCTGCCGTGGCCGATCGTGGTGCGACTCGACGGCACAAACGCCGAGGAGGGCCGGGCCATTCTCGCCGCCTCGCCGAACGAACAGCTCATCGCTGCCGCCACCATGCGGGAAGCCGCCGAAAAGGCCGTCGTGCTGGCGGGGAGCAACTGATGGCGATCCTCATCGACGAGAGCACCCGGCTGGTGGTGCAGGGCCTGACCGGCAAAGAAGGCCAGTTCCACGGGTTCCGCAATCGAGACTACGGCACCAACCTCGTCGCCGGGGTCACACCCGGAAAGGGTGGCACCGACCTCAGCGGCGTTCCCATATTCAATACGGTGTCCGAAGCAGTCGATGCCACCGGTGCCAACACGGCGATGACGTTCGTGCCGCCGCCGTTCGCGGCCGATGCCATCATGGAAGCTGCCGCCGCCGGCCTCGCGTTGGTGGTGGCCATCACCGAGGGAATTCCCGCGCACGACGAGGCTCGGGTATACAACTATGTAACGCAGACCTCGGCCTCCCGGCTGCTCGGGCCCAACTGCCCGGGACTTCTGTCGCCCGGCAAGGCCAACGTCGGGATCATGCCGCCCGAGATTGCGCTGCCGGGCAGGGTGGGCGTGGTGTCGCGATCTGGCACCCTGACCTATCAAGCGGTCCATGAGCTGACCATGCTCGGAATCGGGCAGTCGAGCTGCATTGGCATCGGCGGCGACCCGGTGCCCGGTACGTCGTTCGTCGACGTCCTCGACCTGTTCGAGCGTGACGACGAGACCGACGCGATCGTCATGATCGGCGAGATCGGAGGCGATGCCGAGGAGCAAGCCGCCGACTTCATCAAGGCCAACGTGACCAAGCCCGTTGTGTCCTACATTGCCGGTGTCACCGCCCCGCCGGGCAAGAAGATGGGACACGCCGGCGCCATCATCTCCGGCGGCAAAGGCACCGCCGCTGCCAAGATGGAGGCCCTGGCCGCGGTTGGCGTCACCGTGCTCGACGATCCCACCGAGATCGGGAACGCCATCAAGGCGATAGTCGACTAGAAGACGACCGCCCAGGCAACCTCGGAGTCGCTTCCGCCGACTGAAGCTCAGAACGTGCAGGGTGTAGCGGGCTTCCCCGAGATCGAGCTGGAACTGCAACCGACGCCTTCTGGCTGGTGACCGGTGACGCGACCGCCGACCGGTGGGGTCGCACAGCAACCCCCAAGCAGCCGCCGGGTCGCCAATGACCGGTGACGGAGCGGGCTTTTCCTGCTCGTTAGGCTGGTGGCCATGACAACGCTGCTCACCGGAAAAGAACCTGCCCAGGCCATCAAAGACGACGTTGCCGCCCGCATTTCCGCCCTCGGTAGGCGAGTCGGCCTCGCCACCGTGCTGGTTGGAGAGGACCCGGCGAGTGAGGTGTATGTCCGGATGAAGCACAAGGCGGCCGCCCGGGTCGGCATGTACACCTACGATCACAAGCTTTCCGGAGACACCCCGCAGGAGGAGGTGGAGGACCTGGTCCGGAGCCTCAACGCCGATCCGGCGGTCGACGGCATCCTCGTGCAGCTGCCGCTGCCCGCCGGACTCAACCCCGACACGGTCATCGACTGTATCGACCCGGGCAAGGATGCCGACGGGCTCCATCCGCACAGCCTCGGCCTCGTGGTGCTCGAACGCTCTGGAGGTGCGGTCCCCGCCACCCCGCAGGGCATCATGAAGATGCTCGAGTTCTACGACATCGAGACCGAGGGCAAGGTGGCCGTCGTCATCGGCCGGTCGCGCTTGGTGGGGCGTCCGATGGGCCTCCTGTTGAATCACAAGAAGGGGGCCAACGCCACGGTGATCTTCGCCCATTCCCGTACCCGGGACCTTCCCTCCATCACCGCTATGGCCGACATTCTGATCGTCGCGGCCGGACGGCCGGGCCTCGTCGAGGCGGCCGGCGTAAAACCGGGCGCGGTAGTGATCGACGTCGGAATCAACCGCGTCGATGACAAACTGGTGGGAGATGTCGACTTCGATTCGATCTCCGAGGTGGCCTCCGCCATCACCCCGGTGCCGGGCGGAGTCGGCCCGATGACGATTGCCAGTCTGTTGCTGAACACCGTCGCCCTGGCGGAGGCACGGGCTGCAGCCGGCTAGACATCACGGTTTCCGTACACAACAACTGAGGAGAAAACATGGCGACTGCCATCACGATGGGCCCCGACGGCCTCCAGGTACCCGACAATCCGATCATTCCGTTCATCGAAGGCGATGGTATCGGCCCGGACATCTGGGCAGCCTCGGTGCGCGTGTTCGACGCCGCCGTCGAGAAGGCGTACGGCGGAGCCCGCAAGATCGAATGGAAGCAAGTGCTGGCCGGCGAAGCCGCCTTCGACGAGACCGGTGACTGGCTCCCCGAAGAAACGGTGGAGACTTTCCGCGAATACCTCGTCGGGATCAAGGGCCCGCTGACGACCCCCGTCGGTGGCGGGATTCGCAGCCTCAACGTCGCCCTCAGGCAGATCCTCGACCTCTACGCCTGCGTGCGGCCGGTTCGCTGGTTCACCGGTGTTCCATCGCCGGTGAAGCACCCGGAGCTCATCGATATGGTGATCTACCGGGAAAACACCGAGGATGTCTATGCCGGCATGGAGCTCGAGTCGGGCACTCCGGAAGCGAAGGCATTGCTCGACTTCGTCGGCAGTGAGTACGGATGGACGCCGCGACCAGACGCCGGCCTGGGACTCAAACCGGTGTCGGCCACCGGCTCCAAGCGCCTCATCCGGGCGGCTCTGAATTACGCGCTCGACAACAACCGCAAGAACGTGACGCTCGTCCACAAGGGCAACATCATGAAGTTCACCGAAGGCGCCTTCCGGGAGTGGGGCTACGAGCTCGTGCGGGATGAGTTTTCCGACCGGGCGGTTGGTTGGGAAGACTGCGGCGGCGACCCGGGCGACAAGATGCTCGTCAAGGACGTTATCGCCGATGCCTTTCTTCAGCAGATCCTCACCCGGCCCGCGGAGTACGACGTCATTGCCACCATGAACCTGAACGGTGACTACATCAGCGATGCCCTCGCGGCTCAGGTGGGCGGCATCGGCATCGCCCCGGGCGCCAACATCAACTACGACACGGGCGTCGGCATCTTCGAAGCCACCCATGGAACCGCACCGAAGTATGCCGGCCAGGACAAGGTGAACCCGGGATCGGTGATCCTGTCGGGAGCGCTCATGTTCAACTTCATGGGCTGGCCCGAGGTTGAGAAGGCCATCGTGCGCGGCATCGAGGGTTCGGTCGCCGACAAGATCGTTACCTACGACTTCGAGCGGCTGATGGAGGGTGCCACCAAGGTCAAGACGTCGGAGTTCGCCGACGCCATGATCGAACGGATGTAGGCAACGCCGCAGGCGCTGCTTGCCGCAACCCTCTCGGGAGGCCCTGGACATGTGGGGCTCCACGGGCTGCTTCTCTTGATGACGCGAACCTCCGGTGGGTGGTCCTGGCCGACCGTGGGCGAGGGGAAGAAGAGGAGCCATTCGGCGGCCGATTCGGCCCTTCGGGACCTGCTGGGCCGACCCTGCCCGGCGCTAGCCTCAAGGTGTTCTGAGCACAGGAGGCGCCATGAGCAAGGTCACCGTCGTAGGGGCCGGCAAGTACGGATCAACCACGGCAATGCGGCTCGCTGAAGCCGACATCGCGGACGAAGTTGTCATGACCGACATCGTGGAGGGTTTGCCTCAGGGACTCGCTCTCGACATCAACCAATCGCGACCTCTGCTCAGGTACCGCACATTGATCACGGGCTCGAACGATTACGCCGCCACGGCGGGAAGCGATGTGGTGGTGATCACCGCCGGGTTGCCGCGCAAGCCGGGCATGAGTCGCATGGACCTTCTCGAGGTCAATGCCAAGATCGTCAAGGACGTCACCGTGCAGATCGCCGAGCATTCGCCGGACGCCGTCATCATCAACGTCACCAACCCGCTCGACCACATGACCACACTGGCGGCCGAGGTGTCCGGCTTCGACACCCGCCGCGTCATGGGCCAGGCCGGCATGCTCGACTCGGCCCGTTTCGCTCACTTCATCGCCGAGGTGACCGGTGCCGACATCATGGATGTGGAGGCCCTCACTCTCGGCAGCCACGGTGAGACAATGGTGCCGGTTCCGTCCCAGACGAAGGTGGGAGACCAGCTCTTGGCCGATGTGGTCGATGCCGACGCCGTTGAATCGCTCGTCGATCGAACTCGCAACGGTGGGGCCGAGGTCGTCGCCCTCCTCAAGACCGGAAGTGCCTACTTCGCTCCGTCGGCGGCTGCCGCCAAGATGGTCGAAGCGGTGATCGGCGATACCGGCGCGATCATGCCGGTGTGTGCGTGGATGTCGGGCGAGTACGGTATCTCTGATGTCTACCTGGGGGTACCGGCCCGCCTCGGCAAAGAAGGGGTGAAGGAGGTCGTTGAGCTCCCTCTCACCGAGTCCGAAACCACCGCACTAACCGAAGCCGCTGCGGCCGTGAAGGAGAAGGTCGACGAGCTGCATGAGCTCGATCTGGGCTAGGGAGACCGAGACCCACCGTTTCTTGCGTGAAGGGAGGCTGGGAGCTGTGCGGTTGACGGGAACTCCCCGGTCATCACGGCCGGCGGCCTGTTTCTTCTGCCGGTGAAGCGGGACCTGCGAATTGGGACGCCTCACTACCATCAACGTCAATCGCCAGTAAGGAGTACCCCATGTCCGTGAAGTTCTTGTCCGAGGATTGGCTCACTGCCGCCAATGAGGCCTTGGCCGGCTCAGCCGGCTACCAGGCAGCCACCTCGACCACCGACCTCACCCTCCAGTTCGTCGTGACCGACACCCCGGACGGGGACGTCGAGTATCACGTGGTCATGGCCAACGGAGCGACAACGTTCACCGCCGGGGCGGTAGAGGGCGCCGACGCCACGATCCGCAACAATCACGAAACTGCCATGGCCGTCTCCAAAGGCGATTTGAACACCCAGGCCGCGTTCATCTCGGGGAAGCTGAAAGTCGAAGGCAATCTCGCCAAGATCATGATGAACCAGAGCGCTCTCACTGCCCTCGCCGACGGCCTGAAAGACCTGGACATCGAGTACTAGCGGCCGAAGGGCTGTCCAGGCCCTCGACAGCCCTCAGCTTCTCTGCCCCGTCAACCTTCGCTGTCGCACCATGCCCCGGGCGTAGTCCCGGTTCATGAGGGCGATGAAGTCGAGGCTTATGTCCTGCGGGCAGGCGGAGGCGCACTCGCCGATGTTCGTGCAGGAGCCGAAGTACTCCTCCATCGTGTCAACCATGTTGACGGTCCGGGCCCACCGCTCGGGCTGTCCCTGCGGGAGCAGGTTGAGTTGTGTGATCTTGGCGGCCGTGAAGAGCTGCGCTGCGCCGTTGGGGCAGGCGGCCACGCAGGCGCCGCAGCCGATGCACGAGGCAGCGTCCATGGCAGCCTCGGCCGCTTCCCGTGGAACCGGAGTGAGGTTCGCCTCCGGGGCGCTTCCGGTGGCAACGCTGATGAACCCACCCGCCTCGATGATCCGGTCGAAGGCGCTCCGATCCACCACCAGGTCACGAACGATCGGGAATCCGGCGGCCCGCCACGGCTCCACGGTTATGACGGCGCCGTCTCGAAACTTTCTCATATGAAGCTGGCACGTGGCGGTGCTGCGCTGCGGGCCATGGGGGATCCCGTCGATCACGAGGCTGCAGGTCCCGCAAATGCCTTCCCGGCAATCGTGATCGAACTCGATCGGAACCTCGCCCGCCGCAATCAGGTTCTCGTTCACGATGTCGAGCATCTCGAGGAAGGACATCTCGGGGCTGATGTCGTTCGCCTCCAGCATGACGTAGGCCCCTGGCTTGTCGGCCGACTCCTGGCGCCAGAGTTTGAGCGTGACGTTCACTTGTAGCTCCGGGTGGTCAACTCGACGTTCTCGAATTCGAGCTCCTCCTTGTGGAGGTTCGGCTCAGTGTCGAGTCCCGTCCACTCCCACGAGGCGACGTGGGCAAATTCGTCGTCGCGGCGCAGGGCTTCGCCGTCCTCGGTCTGGTGTTCCTCACGGAAATGACCCCCGCAGGATTCTTCGCGATGCAGGGCGTCCCGGCACATCAGCTCGCCCAGCTCGAAGAAGTCGGCCACCCGGCCCGCCTTCTCCAGCGACTGATTGAGCGTTTCGTTCTCACCGAGCACTCGCACGTCTTGGTAGAACTCATCGCGCAAGGCCGGGATATCGCTCAGGGCTTTCTCGAGCCCTGAGGCATTGCGTGCCATCCCGCAGTGCTCGATGAGGATCTTGCCCAGCTCCCGATGGAACCAGTCCACCGACCGCGAGCCCTTGATGCCGAGGAACATGTTGAGCCGGTCGGTCACGTCGCGTGCGGCCTCATGAAACACCGGATCGTCGGTCGACACCGGATCGGTGTTCAGCGACTTCGCCAGGAAGTTGGCGATGGTGTACGGGAGGACGAAATAACCGTCGGCCAGACCTTGCATGAGTGCGCTGGCACCGAGGCGGTTGGCGCCGTGGTCACTGAAGTTGGCTTCTCCGATGGAGTAGAGACCCGGCACGGTCGTCATGAGCTCGTAGTCGACCCACAGCCCACCCATGGTGTAGTGGGGGGCCGGGTAGATCCGCATCGGCGTCTCGTACGGATTCTCGTCGGTGATTCGTTCGTACATCTCGAACAAATTGCCGTAGCGAGCTGCAATGACATCCCGTCCCAGCCGCTCGATGGAGTCGTGGAAGTCGAGGTAGACGCCGTTGTGGAGCGGACCGACACCCTTGTTTTGGTCGATCTGCTGTTTGGCGGCGCGAGAGGCCACGTCCCGGGGTACGAGGTTGCCGAATGCCGGGTAGCGCCGTTCGAGGTAATAGTCACGCTCGGCTTCGGGAATCTGACTCGCCGGCCGGGAATCCTCCGCTTTCTCCGGCACCCAGATCCGTCCGTCATTGCGGAGAGATTCGGACATTAGCGTGAGCTTGGACTGGAACTCATCGCTGGCCGGGATGCAGGTGGGATGGATTTGCGTGAAGCTGGCGTTGGCGAACTGGGCACCCTTGCGATAGGCCCGCCATATCGCAGTGCCGTTGCAGGCCATGGCATTCGTGCTGAGGTAATAGGCGTTGCTGTAACCACCGGTGGCCAACACGACCGCGTGAGCCGAGTGAGTTGAGATTTCCCCGCTCGTCAGGTCACGCACCACCACGCCAACTGCCTGGCCGTCCTTGAGCACCACCTCGAGCATCTCAGCACGAGTGTGTAGTTTCACGGCGCCGAGACCGACCTGGCGGGCCAGCGCCTGGTAGGAGCCCAGCAGGAGCTGCTGTCCGGTCTGACCGCGGGCGTAGAAGGTGCGTGATACCTGCACGCCGCCGAACGAGCGGTTGTCGAGCAGGCCGCCGTACTCACGGGCGAAAGGGACGCCCTGCGCCGTGCACTGATCGATGATTTCGTTGCTGACTTCGGCGAGCCGGTACACGTTGGCTTCCCGTGATCGATAGTCACCGCCCTTGATGGTGTCGTAGAACAGGCGGAAGATGCTGTCGCCGTCGCCACGGTAGTTCTTGGCGGCGTTGATCCCGCCCTGGGCGGCGATGCTGTGGGCTCGCCGGGGGCTGTCGTGATAGGTGAAGACGTCGACGTCGTATCCGAGCTCGCCAAGCGTGGCCGCCGCCGACGCACCGGCCAGGCCGGTCCCGATGATGATGACCTTGAACTTGCGACGATTGGTCGGGGCGACCAGCTTCATGTTGAAGCGATGGCTCTCCCACTTCTCGGCGAGGGGGCCGGCGGGGACCTTGCTTTCCAGGATCACGAGCCCACCAGCCCGGTGGTGATGGCCAGCGGGATGCTGATGTTGCCGAGTACGACGACGACGGCGAACCCCATGGCGAAATTGCGGCGCCACTGATTGAACCGAGGGCTGGTGACTCCCAAGCTCTGAAACAGGCTCCAGGCCCCATGCAGCACGTGCAGTCCGAGCGCCAGATTGGCGATTATGTACCACCCGGCAGTGATCGGGCTCTTCAGGCCCTCGATCAGATTCTCGCGGGCTTCACCCCGCGTGAAGCTTGGGTTCAGGAAGTCGACCCCCCAGGTGAGGTGGGCCAGGTGGTAGACGATGAACACCAGAACGATGATTCCGGTGATGAGCATGTAGCGGGACGCGAACGTGGCCTCCACCCATTGCTGGCGCTCGTAGCCGACCGGCTTGGCAGTGCGGTTCTTCCACCACAGGGTGAAGGCAGCGTGGAGATGGACGACGAACGCGGCCAGCAAGCCGAGGCGAGCCAGCCACAGGATGAAGGTGTGGGAGAAGACCGGCTCGCCGATCCCGCGCAGCGACTCGGCGTACTCGTCGAACCGGGCGGGCTCTTCGTACAAGTGGAGGTTTCCGAACATGTGGAAGAAAACGAAGCCGAGCCCGACGATGCCGGAGATCGCCATGACCCACTTGCGGCCGACGTTTGAGTTGTAGAACTCGAGGAACCAGGGGAGCGAGCGTTTCCGCAGCGGTGCTTGCTTGGTCGTCATAGCCAAGACTGAAGCTAGCAAGGGGAGGGGATCGCCCGAAGTTCATTTCAACGGGTCGCCGGCTCGCAGTCGCAGTGGCCGGTCGCGAACCATCTTGGCGCCGTTCTTCGATTCTCGAGAGGCAACGACCAGGGTTGTGTCTTCCCGTCCGACCGAACGGGGGACAGATAGGCGGTGACCGGTCTCCGCCGCCCCCGGAGGCACCGGGGCGGATTTGACCACCGCGCGCGGCCATTGTAAATTACAAGAACGTAATTACACGTCTGTGAGAGGTGGATGGTGGACACGAAGCTGATTGAGGCCCTCGTGCTCGACAAATTGTCGTGGCAGGACTTCGCGAACTGCAGCGGGGCCGATCAAGACCTGTTCTTCCCTGAACGAGGCGCTTCGACGCGCAAGGCCAAAGCGATCTGCGGTGCATGTGCGGTCAAGGCCGACTGTCTCGAATTCGCCATCACCCAGGGCGAGCGCTTCGGCATCTGGGGCGGCCTTTCCGAGCGGGAGCGTCGTAAGATCCGTCGTCAACGGGCGCTCGCCGCCAAGGCCCGCGAAGCCTCGTAGCGGGCTCGGCGAAGGTCCGGCGTCTGCCGTCGAGACGCCAGAGTCAGAGGCACCGGTCTCCACCCCTCGCGACGGGAGACCGGCCCGGGCGTGTGTCCCGGGCGATGCGTCCCGCCACCGCTCTAGGATTCCCGTGAGCATCAGATAGGGGAAGCAATCCATGGGCGCCGTGATCGGCATCGTCATCTTCCTGGTTGTCGTGGCGGCAATCGCCTACTTCGTCGTTCGCGGGGCGAGAGCATTACCGTCGGAGATCGGAGCGTCCAAGGGCGTCTCGGAGCCGGTGCGGCCGGTTCCTCCGGTTGCCGAGTTCCATGTGAAGGGCGATGCCGCCAATGTCTACTTCGATGTCCCGCTTCCGGATGGTGAGGACAAGGTCCTCGAGAAGCTGTTGCTTCATGAAGCGGTCGAGGTCGTTCGCGAGAAACGCCATACCCTTCCCATTGATCAGGTAGCCAAGGTTGTGGCCCATGGCAAGCGGGGGTCCGAATACGCCAAAGTCGGCACCGTCGGCCTCGCGACTCCCGGAACGTTGCCACCGCCTGCGCCGCCTCCCACAGTCTTCAAGCAGGCCGGCCCCGATCCGCTGGCCGCCTTCGGTGGAACCTCGGGCGGGGCGGCTCCTGGTGTCGCTGCTGCCGTGCCGGATGAGGGGATCGGTCCCGCCGGCGCCGATCTCGAGCTGCCGGCCCAGATCGGGTCGGGTCTCCGCATGCAGGGGCTCGTTCCGGAGCGCGCCACGGCGGGTGACCTGGTGCTCGCCTTGCTGCGGTTGAGCGGGTTCACTGTGTCGGCGGCCACCCCGGCAGACGGATACGAGACCTACACGGCGTCCAACCCGTCGGGTCGAACCTTCATATGGATCGATCCGTTCGGCGAGAGCGATTATCCCGAACTCTCCGAACCGGCGATCAATCGCTTTATGGTCGATTTCGAGCAATCCGGACATGATCGGGGACTGCTGGTTTCCGACAAGTTCGGCCCGTTCCTGGTGTATGAGAAAGAGCGTCGCGAGCCCCGGGTACGCTTCATTACCCGCGAGCGGCTCCAGCAGTTTGTGGATTCTCTGGCGCTCACCTGAGCCGGGAGTCGTCGGACCGAGGCCGCAGGGCCGGTAGGCTGCGGAGCACGAAAAGGAGGCCCAATGCGCGGACTTGGTTGGCCTGAACTCGTCATCATTCTGGTCATCGTCGTGCTGCTCTTCGGGGCAACCCGGCTTCCGATCATCGCCCGGAGTATCGGATCGTCCGCCAGGGAGTTCCGCAAAGGGATGGCCGACGGAGCGGGAACCGGAGACGACGATGAGCTCTCCGACGTCGATTCGTAACATCCGAGCGGCGGTCGGCCGGCTCGGCGGCGGCCGGGAACTCTTTGCCGCCCGCCCACCGTTAGTTGTGTAGATGGCCTCGCATGAGGCCGTCCCCACCTGGGAGCAAGTGGCCAGCGACTATGGGCGTGTCATCTACAACTTCGCATATCGGCTCACCGGCAATCGGGACGACGCCTCCGACCTTGCTCAGGACGTTCTCCTTCGGGTCAGGAAGGGCCTGGCGGCCTATCAGCCGGGCTCGTTCGAAGGCTGGCTGTGGCGCATCACTCGCAATGCCTTTCTCGACGAGATCCGCAAGAAGAAGCGGCGCCCGACCACCGAGCTTCCCGACGAGGATCGGTCTGCCATCCGCACCTCCCCGACTCCGGAAGACGTGCTCGCCGAGACTCGCCTCAGTGATCAGATGCAGGCGGCGCTCCTGCAACTTCCCTACGAGTTTCGGGAGGCGGTTGTGATGTGTGATGTCGTCGGCCTCACCTATCAGGAGATTGCCGATGCCGCCGACGTGCCGGTCGGGACCGTTCGGAGCCGCATTCATCGGGGCAGGCTCATGCTGCGCGACGCCTTGGAGGCCCGCTGATGCACCTCGGTGATCGCCTGTCCGCGTACATCGACAACGAGCTCGATCCGCCCGCCCGCTCAGCGGCGGAACGCCACCTATCTGATTGTCCGCCGTGCCGTGACGAACTCGAAGGTGTCGCCCGGGTCCGTCTGCGGACCCGGGCCCTGCCACTGCAAGAGGCTCCATTGGCGCTCTTCGCCCCGTCCGCCGAGGTCGTTGCGCTCCCGGTGCGTCGGCGGGTACTGGTCGCGGCGGCCGCGGTTGCCACGCTCGTCGTTGGCATCGGGCTCGGTGTCAATGGCAACGAGGCCGTGCCCCTTCAGCTCAATCCGCTGGTGGAGCAACATGTCGCCCGGGCTTCGCTCGATCCCGGGTTCAACGTCATCCAGGTGCAGGCGGTGGTCGGCCGATGATCCTCCTCGCCGTAACGCTGACCCTGGTGACGCTGCTGGGTGCTCTACCCGCGCCAGACCTTGTCGACGACCTGGATAAGGCCGGCGAAGCCGAGTTTGTCGGACGACAGCTCGTGGTGTGCTGGGCCCCCGATGGGACGGTTGCCCAGGTAACCGACATCGAGCAGTCGGGTGGGATGACGATGGTCACCGGCCCCGACGGCTCCTTCGTGATAGGCGAAGGCAAGATGATCGAGCAGTACGCCGGAGGTATCGAGTACCTGGAGATGACGCCGACCACACATTGGCGCCTCTGGGACGGGTACACGGTTCGAGATGGCGAGAACCGCACCGGCCTCGCCGATGTTCGGGTTATCGAGATCCTGGAAGACGATGCGATCAGGGCTCGGTTCGTCCTCGACGAGGCCACATCGGCACCCCTCACCACGGAGGTCTATGGCCGCAATGAAGCGCTCTATCGGTACTCCTCGCTAATCGAATTCCGGCCCCGCGAGGACGAGCCGATGCTTGATATGTCGGATATGCCCGAGCCGGAGCGTCGACCAACGCGGACCGCCGCCACCGTTCCGGCGCTGGCGGGCCATTACTGGGCGGCCGACACGTACTCGGCGCCCGGAGGGGTCCACGTGTTCTTCACGGACGGCCTGTTTCGCTTCTCGGTGTTCGAGGTCGATCGCAAGAGCGATGGTGGCGGCCTTGCCAAACTCCCGGCCGTGGACATCGGCGGAGCAGGCGGGTACCACCGGCAGCACACCCCGGGCGCGGTCAGCGTCTTCTGGCGGACTCCCGATCTTGCCTACATCCTCGTCGGCGACCTTCCCCCCGACCAATTGGACGCGGTCCTGGCCGATCTGCCAACGCCCAGCCGGCCGAACCTGCTCAAGCGTGCCTGGCGCTGGGCCTTCGGATAGGCCGCCGGCCTTGCTGCTGTCGGTCGGCAGGTGGATAACTGTGAGCGAGCCCTGCGGCTGAACCGCTGCCTCTCCCGCCGAGCGGCATGAGACGATCCAACCGGAGGCAGATGGCGGAGTACGACGAACTAGAACGTCGCCAACGCACTCGCGTATGCATCATGCTCACGGGCGGTGCCGAGCGAACCAGACGCAATCACCTGGCGGACGATCCCTTCGGCGTCGAGCACAAACGTTGTCCGGTTGGCAACGCCGAGTCGCTCATCGAACACGCCGAATGCACGGGCGACCTCGCCGTGGGGCCAGAAATCGGAGAGCACCGGGAAGTCGATGCCGTGTTCGGTTGCCCAGCGGGCGTTGGTCGGTTTGGCGTGGCAGGTGATGACGACGATGCGGGCATCGAGGTCCCCGAGGGCGCCGAGGTCATCTCGGATCGCGCACACCTCGGCGTCGCATATTCCGGTAAACGGAAACGGAATGAACACAATGAGAGACTTCGACCCGGCAAGGTCTTCCAGGGTGCTGGGATTGCCCTCCTGGTCGGGTAGCTGAAAGGGGGCGGCAGGTTGGCCTACTTCAATGGCCACGATGGGTCTCCTTGGTGTGAGGGTGAGTACGGGACGATAACGATATTTGGGGCTTACGACCTATCGAGGTCGGGATCGAACCGGGTTAGGTTATCTGATGAGTCCCCCGGGCTCGCGGTGCTTGGCACCAATCGGTGATTGTCACTACGCTGAGTGAACAACCACTGAGAGTGGGGCTGAGGTGAAGGCGTGGCCAACGGGGCAAGAGGGCGGAGAATCCAAATGACCCAGAGCGCGCAAACGCTATTGCATCCATCGCAGCTGGCGCCCGTCGCCGGTGATGGTCCGCCGACTCGGAGCCGGGGGCTCTACGAGCGGATCGGCAAGGGCCTGATCGATCGTATGGTGGGCGTTGGGTTGGTGCTGCTCACGCTCCCCATTTTCATCACGGTTGCCATCGCCGTCTTCATCGACCTCGGTCTCCCGATTTTCCTCCGCCAAGAACGCGTTGGCCGCGATGGCAGAGTGTTCCGGGTCTTGAAGTTTCGCTCCATGGAGCCCGACCGCCGCACCCCCCACGAACCGTCGTTCGTGGGAGCCGACCGGCGCCACAATCACAAATCGGAGGAAGATCCGAGGCTGACCCCGGTGGGCCGCTTTATTCGCAAATGGAGCCTCGATGAGTTGCCCCAGCTGTGGAACGTGGTGCTCGGCCACATGAGCCTCGTCGGTCCCCGCCCGGAAATGGTGCAGATCGTCGAGCGCTATGAGCCGTGGCAGCACGCTCGTCACCAGGTCAAGCCCGGCGTTACCGGCCTCTGGCAGGTTTCTGCCCGGGGTGAAGTGCCGATGCACCAGGCCACCCACATCGACCTGGAATATGTCCAGACCATCTCACTGGCAACCGATATACGGATCCTGGCGAAGACGCTTCCGGCCGCTTTCGGTAGCCGAACCGGCTACTAGCGAGAGCGGAGGCCTGCTCCAAGGAATTGGTTTACACTGAACACGCAGGGGGATCCGTGTCGAGGACACGAATATCCTCTCTCACCCACCCAAGAAGGATTTGATCGAGATGGATACGCTTCGCCCCAGAGAGTTCGATGAGATAGCGGCCCTCGAGCAGCCGAGCATCGTCGCCTCGATGTGGCGCTATCGCTGGCTCGTGGCGCTCATCGTGGCCGTCTTCATCGCCCTGGGCCTTGCCTTCCAGGCCTATGTGCCGGCGGCATATCAGGCGGATGCCGAGATGGTGGTGGAGGATCCCCGTTCGTCGCAGTTGTTCAACGTCGGCGAGATCGTCCAGGCTGCCCAGAATCCTCAGCGCTACGTCGCCGACCAAGTGGAGATCCTCAAGTCGCCCCGTGTGGCTTTCCAGGCGGCCGACCTCATGGAGACCTGGGCCGCGACCGATCCGGCAACCCTCGGGAGTGCCTGGCCGGTGTGGCTGACCGGTCCCGAAGAACTGGTTGGTGTCTCGATTACCCAGGACGATTTCCTCGAGGACGGCAGTGTCTCTTCGAGCAAGGAGACCAACCAGCTCGAGGTCTCCTTTACCGCCGACACTCCGGCCGTCGCCCGGATCGGCGCCAACGCCATGGTCGAGGCGTATCGCGACGTGCGCTTCGAAGAACTCAATCGGGTAGCCGACTCCGCGGTCGAGCAGATCCGCCGTCAGGAAGTCGCCCTCACGGTCTCGCTCGAAGAGCTTCAGCGAGAGATCGACGCAATCATCGCCGACGATCCGGTCCGCGCCGGTCTCGAAGACGAGTTTGAGGAGGACCTGGGGCAATTCCTCGAGCTTCAGATCCGGCTGGATCGGCTCGACCCCACCACCGACGCCGCCGAGCTGGTGCGTCTTCAGCTCGACGACATCTTGCAGGACTTCCAGACCACCGCAGTCATCGGCACGATTGAGGCCCGTGATTCGGCTCTGCAAGCCCTCATTGCCAAGCAGGATGCCGGAATCGCCGAGCTGGCCGACCTGTCCGGACGTGCCAACCAAATCCGCATCGATGTCGAGCTGACCGGCACCGGCATTACGTCTCTCTCGTTTGCTCCCACGCCGCGGACGACCACCGGCTCCGGCCCCGTCCGCATCCTGGCCGCCGCCATCGTGCTCGGCCTGTCGGTTGCGGCCGCCCTCTCGTACTACCTGGCCTCTCGTCGCCGGGCGTTCACGAGCCGGACGCTCCCCGAGCTGGTGCTCAACGCGCCGCTGCTGGCCGAGGTGCCGGACTTCACGCTCGAGGGCATCAAGTCGCCGCTGCCGGTTACGCAGGCCCCGACCTCCGCCTCCGCCGAAGCCTTCCGATTCGCCGCTGCCGCCGTCGACATTCGGGCTTCGGCGGCCGGCGCCAAGTCGCTGATGATGGTCTCGGCCACGCTGGCGAGTGGCAAAACCACGGCCGCCGCCAACACGGCGATTGCCGCAGCACGCGAGGGCCTGCGGGTGCTGGTGATCGACGCCGACTTCGGCAACCAGGAGCTCACCAGCCTGTTCCTCGGGGACGAGCAGCCACAAGCCGGCATCACGGAGGTTGTGGCAGGGATCGTGCCGCTCGAACAGGCGGTCCGCCAGGTGGTGGTCACCGACGATCGATCCCTCTTCCTCTTGTGGCGAGGCCGCCAGCCCGTCGAAGCCGCCAACTTCTTCCGCACCGAGGACACCCAGCGGTTCTTCTCCGAGGTCAAGGAGCAATTCGACCTGGTCATCATCGATGGTCCGCCGCTGCTGCAAGTTGCCTACGCCAGCACCCTGGTGCGCTACGTCGACGCCGTGGTGGCGATCGTCGCCCACAACAGCCGCGTTGGTGAGTTGGAGGAGGTCGCCGATCGCCTGCACTTCATCGAGACGCCCGCCATCGGCTACATATACACGAAGGCCCCGCTGCGAGCCGAGATGACGGCCTCCGAAGGATCGATGAAGGACATCCTCGGGCTTGGTGGCGAATCCGCCGGCCGGATCCCGGCCGGAAGCGCTCGAGCCAGCCGCCGCGCCGCCCGCCGCACGGAGGAGTAGCAACCCTTCAGGTTCCCTGGCCGGGCGGCCGCCGGACGGAGTTGCCGAGAACCTCCCACGGAGCGCTGGAGGCGCTCGCGCTGGTCTTAGTCCATCGCCGCCCGGATGGCTGATTCAGCTTCTCACGGGTGCCGCTGTGTTGGGAAGGACCGGGTTGGCCGGTCACCGCGCCCACCCACCTCTCCTGTCCGGCCGCCGGGCAAGCGGCTCAGCTCCGGGAGGCCTGAATCTGCTTTTCGATCCAGCGGTAGGTCCCTACGAGGCCCACTTCGAGTGCGGTCGTGGGCTCCCAGTCGAGGACTTCCCGCAGCTTGGTGTTGTCGGAGTTCCGTCCCCGGACGCCCTGCGGGCCGTCGACGTGCCTGATCTTGATGCCATCCTTGCCGGAGATCTCGATGATGATGGCGGCAAGCTCGTTGATGGTCACCATGCGGTCCCGCCCGAGATTGAGTGGCTCGGTGTAGTTCGACATCATCAACCGGTAGATGCCTTCAACGGTGTCGTCCACGTGACAGAACGAGCGTGTCTGCTCACCGTCGCCCCAGATCTCGATGGTGCCCCCGTCCTCGACCTCGGCGACCTTGCGGCACACCGCCGCCGGAGCCTTCTCGCGCCCGCCGGTCCAGGTGCCGTAAGGCCCATAGATGTTGTGAAACCGGACGACCCGAACATCGAGGCCGTAGTCGAGGTGGTAGTAGTGGGCGGCGATCTCGGAGACGAGCTTCTCCCACCCGTAGGCGTCCTGCGGAGCTGCCGGGTAGGCGTCCTCTTCCCTGAGGGGTGTGGCGTCGGCGTCTTCCTGCAGGTAGGAGGGATAGATACACGCCGAGGAGGTGTAGAGGTAGCGACTGACGCCGTTTTCCCGGGCTGCCTCGAGCGTGTGCAGGTTGATGAGGGCGTTGTTGTGGAGAATGGTTGAGTGATTGGCCGAGATGAATCCCATGCCACCCATGTCCGCCGCCAGCGCATACACGTGATCCACGTCCCTGGTGGCCTCGAGGCAATTCTCCCACCGACGCAGGTCGAGCAGCTTGAACTCGTCGGCATCTATGTCGGAGAACTCGGGCTCTTTGATATCGACGCCCCGCACCCAGTAGCCGCGCTTGCGCAGATCGGTGACGAGGTGGTGGCCGATGAATCCGCCGGCCCCGGTGACGAGTACGCGTTCCATGCTCCTGATTCCCTCTTCGTAGACGATTGAACCCGAATGGCCCCGCGGCCATTCAGTTTAATTCACTTTCTGTGGTCGTATTCGGATGCTCGGCACGGCCGTCCAATTCACCGACCGATACCAGTCGAGGTGGGCGGCGCAGCACATTCCAGATGAATCGGGGGTTGTTCAGCAGGTACCGCCTCCAGAGTCTCCGGGGCTCCTTGACGATGCGGTAGAGCCACTCCAGCCCGCGACGCTGCATCCATCCGGGAGCCTGGGGGAGGAGTCCGGCGTGGATATCGAACGCGGCTCCGACGCCGAGGATGGCCGGTGCCCGGAGGCGGCCGATGTTGGCGGCCATCCACCGCTCCTGCTTCGGGGTGCCCAGCCCCACCCACACAAAATCTGGGTTGGCGGCGTTGATGGCCGCGGCGATCTCTTCGGCTTCGGCTTCGGTGAGCTCCCGAAACGGGGGTGAGTGCGTTCCCACCACCGCGAGGCCGGGGAATCGCGCTTGCAGCCGGCGTTCGAGGAGCTCTGGGACGCCCTCCTTGCCTCCGTAGAAGAAGTGTGTCCATCCCTCCGCGGCCGATCGGGAACAGATTTCGAGCATGAGGTCGGGCCCGTATACCCGCGACATTTGCTCGGCGCCGGCCCGTTTGCCGGCCCAAACCAGGGGCATGCCATCGGGGGTCGTGAGCCCCGACCGGTTGTGGATCCGCAGCAGCGCCGGATCGGACTGGGACTCCATGACGCCGTGGACGCCGGTTACACACACGTAGTGCTGCTCTCGCCGTGCGACCCAACGGCCCAGCTCGGCGACGGCCACCTCCAGGTTGATGGCGCTGATGCCTACGCCGAGGACATCAACGCGAGGGATACCCATCGGAGGATTATCGACGGGGCGCCGGCGGACCTGAAATGGCCCGCACGACCCGTTCGTACACGGACTCGAGATCGGCGAGCCCCTGCGCCTCCGAGTAGCGGGCCTCATAGAGAGCCCGAGCGGCGGCACCGACCCGGGCTACCTCCTCGTCGTCATTGATGAGGGCCAGGCCTTTGGCGAGATCATCGGGATCGCCGGGCTCGGCTATCCAGTTCGGTCCGAGCGGAGCGACGACCTCGGGGATGGGCCCGATGTTCGAGGCCAGCACCGGCAGGCCGGCAGCGAGCGCCTCTAGCAGCACCATGCTCAAACCCTCGTACCAGATGGAAGGCAGCACCAGAGCTCGAGCCGAGAGCATTCTGGCCCGCACGGCTGCGAGATCGAGCTGCCCCAGCAGCGTCACTCCCGGCAATCCGCGACGGCGCAAGTCGGCTTCCAGGGGGCCGATCCCGATCAAGTCGAGCCGATGATCGACGCTCGCCCGCTCCCAGGCATCGAGGAGAACATCGGGCGCCTTCTCGGGCGAGAGCCGGCCGACGAACAAGACCGCGTCGGCGTCCTCGACGGGTTGCGTTCTGGGACCGGGATCGAAAGCGAAATTGGACTTGACCGTGATTCGCGTTTCGGGGACCCCGCTCTCGATGAACCGGTCGCGGGCGAAATCAGTGAGGGCAAGGATGAGGTCGACGTCTTTCCGCCAGGTTCCCCGGCGGCGGTTGAGCGAGATGGTGGCGGCGGAGGCAAGCGACTGTCCGAAACTGCCGAGGTAGCACTTGTAGCGTACGCCGTACCAGGCGTTCCGGCTGGTGACGCACAGCTCGCACGGCTTGGAATCGCGCAGCAACATGGAGTTGGCGCAGGCCAGCCGGTAGTTGTGGAGCGTCAGCACAGTCGGCGATCCGGCTTCGCGGGCTGCCCGGAATATCGATGGTGAGAGGTGATACCACGTGTTGTGGATGTGGGTGACGTCGGGCCGGTGCGCCCGCACGAGGTCGCGTACCCGGCGGGCGGCAGAGAGGCTCCACGGCGAGCGGATCATGTCGCCGGCGGCGGCCAGGTGGCCGGACGGGTTCTGCTCGCGATGCTCGATGACGGTGTGCCCGGCACTGCGCAGCAAGGTGGCCTCATTGAAGGCGACCGTGTCCTCGCCTCCGGGCTGGCGGTACTGCGTGTGGATTTGGAGGATCTTCACGAGCCAGCACAGTCTACGTGCCCCGCTGCGACGCCCCGGGGCCGGCGGTAGTTCCGAGGAAGTGGCGGGGGCACTTTCCTGGCCAAGGCCGCTGTCAGAACCGCAACGACGCGTTGCTTGCCAACCAAGGCCGGGGCTGGCTCTATTCCGGCGGGTGGTTCCAAGTGGAAAAACTCGACTATGGGCGTGGAATCGGCCTGAACGAGGCCGCCCGCCGGTCGGTTCAGACACAGCAGGCGGCGGCCCATAGACTCCCGCCGATGAATTCCCTCCGCCGTGGCCTGGCGGTTCCCGCGCTCGGTGCTCTCGCGCTGCTGGCCCTCGTTGCTCTCGTGATTTGGCGAGCCGGGTTGGATCCAGAGAACCAATCCGCGTTCCGGTCGACCCCGCCATCCTCTACCTCCCCGGTGGAGGCGTCCCCGACAACGACCGCGCCCCCGCCGTTGGGCCCGCCCACGATCGCCGTTGCCCCGGAAGATGATCTGGCGGCGCTGGCCGCCGCGCAGCCGACCGGCACCACCTTCGTGCTCGCCCCCGGCATCCACCGCTCCGGGTTGATCATGCCCCGTGATGCCCAGGTGTTCATCGGCCGGCCTGGCGCCGTTCTGAGTGGAGCGGTGGTGTTGACCGCGTTCGAGACACGTGATGGCCTGTGGCTCATCCCGGGGCAAACGGCTGAGGGTCGGGTGCACGGGGAATGCGGGCCATCGCACCCCCGCTGCGCCTACTCGGAAGACCTCTTTGTCGATGATCAAATGCTCACCCACGTTGGCGCGATCTCGCAAGTGGTCCCGGGGACCTGGTTTTTCGACTACGCCAACGACACCATCTACCTGGGGGAGGATCCGGTTGGCCGTGTCGTCGAGCTCAGCGTCGTGCCCTATGCCTTTGGCGGCGACGCCGACGAGGTCACCATCCGCGACCTCGTGATTGAGAAATACGCTGTTCCGGCTCAAGAAGGCGCCATTGACAGCCGGCGCCACGTCGACGACCGGGTCGGCGGAGCGAATTGGGTGATCCGCGGCAATGTCGTCCGATGGAACCACGGCGTCGGGATTGCCACTACCACCGGTGCCCTGGTCGAGCAAAACGTCGTATACGAAAACGGTCAACTCGGCCTCGCCGCAAAAGGAGAGGGCGTCACGATCACCGGCAACGAGATCTTTGGCAACAACACCGCAGGATTTAGTCCCGGATGGGAGGCCGGTGGCTCCAAGTTCACCTTCACGAGCGGACTGCTTGTCGAGGACAACACGGTGCATGGCAATGCCGGCCCGGGCCTGTGGACCGACATCGACAACATCGATACGGTCTATCGGCGCAACATCGTCACGGACAACGAGGGGATCGGGATCCTCCATGAGATCAGCTACGACGCAATCATCGCCGATAACGAGGTGAACGGGAACGGCTTTGCCTTCGACTCGTGGTTGTGGGGGGCGGGGATTGCCATCTCTACCTCGGTCAACGTTGAGGTCTTCGACAACATCGTGGACGGCAATGCCGACGGCATTGTGGGGGTGCACCAGGATCGATCCGACGCCCCGGCCTCATATGGCCCCCTCCGGCTGGAAAACCTCTCAGTGCACGACAACGTCGTCACCGGCAACGGTGGCTGGACCGGAATCGGACAGGACGTCGGCGACAACTCGGTCTTCACGTCGCGCAACAACCGGTTCTATGACAACGTATACGAGCAGGAAGGCAAGCACTTCTTCTGGCTGAACGAACCGCATACCTACGAGGAATGGCAGGCGTTGGGGCAGAGCTAGAGGTTCCCGGCGCCAGGTAGCTCGTGTCGGCCTTCGCTCCAGGGGGGATGATATCGGCGGGAGCCTTTGGCCGGTTGAGGGCTACGAAAGCAGTGTCCGAGCTGCCCACGCCACCGGATCGGCCAACTCCTCGGGGTGGGGTAGGGCGTCCGCCCCCGTCCACACCGTAGCCGTCGCCTCATCGCCCCACCGCCGCTCAACCTCCTCGAAGAACTCGGTTCCGATCCGGTATTCGGGCCGGCGGAGTTCGATTCCCAGCATCCTCTGCAGGAACACTTCGCCCGGGGAGGGGGTGGCCCGTCGGCGGTCAACGGCCTCCCGGATCCGGGCCAGTTGGGGCAGGAGGTTGGCTTCGAGACGATCGAGGAGGTACCCGACGTAGCCTTCGACGACGGCGAGGAAGCCTTGAATCTTTGCCAGGTCTTCTTCCTGGTGAGGGCCGGTAAACATGCCGGTCAGGAACGACGGGTCCTGCATCATCTGGCCGAGGCGGTCTGGATCGAGGCCGGACTCGATCCCATCGAGCGGCATGCGGTCTTGATCGAGTTCCAATCCGCTCACGTATGTATCCACAAGCGACCGGAATCGGTCGGCGACCTGGGGCCGGCTGATCAACCGGTTTTGCACCAGCTCATGGGCAGCCACCCATAGATGAGCCTGGGCGGGATCGAGGTCATGGGATTCGGTGAACTCGGCGATATTGGGTGCTACAAACCCGAGCGTGGATGATTCGAGCGGAGGCAGCGTCGAGTCGAAATTGGCGAGGGCCCGATGACTCAATGACCCGACCATCGACCCGATCTGGAGCCCGATCATGATCGAGAAGACCGGGGCAAATGGACTGGATCGATCCTCGGAGAGAGTCGCAGCGAGCGGCTCGGCCAGGTAGGCGAATTCGGGGATGGTTTTGGTCGTCCAGTCCCGGCGATTGAGGGCGGCAATGGGGGGTGGGGTCAGATCAACCGCGCTGGCCTCGCCGAGCATGCGGAACGCGGTCTCGACGAGCCCTTCCCAGTACGTCACGGCGCCGTTTGCGACCACTCCGGGGTCGCCGGCGACGCTACTGCCCAATTCCCCGGCGATGGCCCAGTTGACGTTGCCGGGTGATGCGAGCAGTTCGGCCAGCCGGTCGAAGATGTTGTCGCTCACGGGTTCTCGATCCGATCACCGAGCTCGAGCGTGACATTGATCGGAGTGCCACCACGGCGGACCTCGACGTCGACCCGGTCGCCCGGCCCGAAACGCCGGAGCGTCGAAATGAGGCCTTCCATGGTGGTGACGCCGCGGCCATCTACTGTGGTAATGATGTCGCCGGCCTCGATACCCGAACTCCCGGCGCTCGAGCCATCCAGCAACTGGCTCACGAGGACGCCGACCGGTGCCTGGCCGCCATCCGCTTGCGATGCCAGCTGGGTGGTGCCGAGAATCCCGAGAAATCCGTGCCCGCTGAAACCGGTGGCGATGATCTCGTCGGTGACCCGGCTCATCACCTCCACCGGCGTTGCGAAACCGAGGCCCTCCGGACCCAGGTCGCTCACACCCACCGCCGTGGTGATTCCGATGAGCCTTCCCTCGGAATCCACCAGCGCGCCGCCGCTCGAGCCGCGGGTAAAGGGTGCGTCGGTTTGGACCATGCCGTACAGGTCGTCATCCCGGGTGTCGCCTTCCACGAGACGGTCAAATGCCGAGAGCACCCCGACGGTGACAGTGGGCCCACCCCGCAGGCCGAGGGGGTTGCCGACGGCAATGGCGGTGTCACCGACTTCGAGGTCGTCGGTGCTTCCGCGTTCGATTGCCAGCAGACCCTCGGCGACGATCTTGACGACGGCCAGGTCGGTGAGCTTGTCGACGCCGAGAACTGTGCCCTCGTAGCGGCGCCCATCGGACAACACGATCCCCACTGTTGCGTTGTCGTCCACGACGTGCTCGTTGGTTGCCACATATCCGTTTTGGTCATCAATGATGACTCCCGATCCGGACCCCACGAGGGTCGCCCCGCTCAACAGCTCAACGGTCACGACCGAAGGTACGACCCGGCGCGCAACTGCGGCGGCCTGGCTATTGGCCGACAACCTGTCGGGCGTGACGATCTCGGTACGCACGACCTCGGTGACGCGTTCGGTCACGGGACTGTCGGTGCCGAGGCCGGTGACGAGAACCGTGGCGATGGCAACGCTCGCTCCGAGGAACCCGGCCACCAGCGGGATGATCCAGCCGGTCCTGCGACCTTTGGCGGGTTGGGACACCGGTGATTCCGCCGGTTGGATGGTTGCCGTCGGCTCTGGCCACTCTATGGGTAATCGGTCGTGGTCGTGCATTATCGTCAATTGTATGGTTGAGGACACTCTTCGGGATCTGGTGCGCGTATCTGAATCGGCGCTCGACCCGACAGCTCTGCTCGCCTTCGTATCGGATCCGACCGCCGGCGCGATGGTCTCATTCCTGGGTACCGTCCGGGATCACTCGCCGGGGAAATCCGGAGTCACCCACCTGGTGTACGAGGCGTACCTCGAGTTGGTCGAGGCGAAGATAGCCGAACTCGTCCACACCGCCCGGGAAAGATGGCCGTTGATCGGTGTGGCCGTTCAACATCGAGTGGGACGGGTCGAGGTTGGGGAGGCTTCGGTAGCGGTTGTGGTCAGCTCGGCCCACCGCACGGATGCCTTTGCCGCCGCCCGCTTTCTCATCGATGAGCTGAAGGCCAAATCCCCGATCTGGAAGCAAGAACACTCGCGCGAAGGTGCGGAGTGGATTGAGGGGGCGTAGCGGCGCCGGGTGCCGACGCGGCGTTGGCCTGGCCGACTCTCCCACGGTGATCGATGGTTGGCGAGTTGGCTCGCGTGCCCGCCGTCACACGGCAACGGCAGCCCCCGGTTGCTGGGAGGTGTTCGCCAACCCAGGTGGGGCTGGGCATGCGGGCAATGCGTATCGCTCAGCGCTCCCCTGTTTTCGGCTGGGAGTCAGCCGTCAACGGGGCGATCGGCAGTCACCTCCCGCCCCAGCACCATCTCCGCCACTTCTCGCACCATCGGGTTGCGGTCGAGGCGGGCGGCGGCGACTGCGGCTTCGACCTCCGGGCCGTCAAACGCAGTGAGCGCCACGACCGCCCGGCGTCGGATCTGCGGCTTTCCGCTCCGGACTGCTTCGAGCAAAGCCGGCACGGCACGATCGTCGCCGATGGCGCCGAGCGCGGCAATGGCGGCCTCCCGCACCAGCGGGGCTTCGTGACCGGCGCACGTCGCAAGGAGCCACGGCACCGCCGCTGGGTCGCCGATCTCACCGAGGGCCGTGGTCGCCGCCTCCGCAACTCGGACCGAGGAATCATCACACTGGCTCCGGACCGCCTCGTAGGCCGCCGGACCGAAACCACCGAGCACTTCGAGCGCTTCGGCTCTCACGTCGTCGTCGGAGTCCCCTGCCGAGATCCCGATGAGGGGGCCGATGGCGGTGCTGCCGAGACCTGCGCAGGCGGCGACGGCGAGCCTCCGGATTTCTGGTCGTGGGTCCTGCAGATAGGGAACGGGATCCCCTCCCGCGAGGCCTTCGAGGATTTCGCGTACTGTTCCCACGGCACCGAGGTTAGAGCGTTGGTATTGTGGCCCGGCCGTGAACTGAGGGAGGCAGATGCTTGCCGTAAAGAACCTCGAAGTCGTATACAACGACGTGATCTTGGTGCTGCGCGGCATCAGCCTCCAGGTTCCCGACGGTGAGATCGTTGCCCTGCTCGGTGCCAACGGTGCGGGCAAGACGACGGCCTTGCGCGCCCTTTCCGGCCTGCTCGACGTGCACACGGGTGAGATCACCAAGGGTGAGATAACGCTCGACGGCACCGCCATCCATCGCTACCCGGCTTCGAAGATCGTGGAGAACGGAATAACCCAGGTGATGGAGGGGCGGAGAACGTTTGCCGAGTTCACCGTGGAAGAAAACCTGAGAGTCGGGGCGCACACCAGCCGCGCCGACATGGCCGGCAATCTCGATCGGGTGTATGCGTTGTTCCCGATCCTGGCCGAGCGGCGGCGGGCTATTGCCGGCTATTTGTCGGGCGGTGAGCAGCAGATGCTTGCCATGGGACGAGCCCTGATGGCCGGGCCGCGGTATCTGATCCTCGATGAACCGAGCCTCGGTCTCGCGCCGTTGCTCGTCGCACAGATCCGGGACCTGATCGTCGAGATCAACGCCCAGGGAACCGGTGTGCTCCTCGTCGAGCAAAACGCCACGATGGCCCTGTCGATCGCTTCCCACGGCTATGTCATGGAGAACGGAAAGCTCGTCATGGACAAGCCGGCAGACGCGTTGCTGGCCGATGAGGACGTGCGAGAGTTCTACCTCGGGCTCGGCGGCGACGAGAGCGTGAAGTCATTCCGCGACGTGAAGCACTATCGACGGAAGAAGCGCTGGGCATGACACTCCGCGAGCGAAATCTGGGCGAGTACCTGCGTGCCGATCGAGTCGATCATGGGGGCCCGCTGCTCGAGTTCACGAGCATCCATCTCAGCTTCGGTGGGCTCAAAGTGCTCGACGACGTTTCATTTTCAGTTGAGCGCGGTGAGCTGTTCGCCATCATCGGGCCGAACGGAGCCGGGAAGACCTCCATGTTCAACTGCCTTTCCGGCGTCTATCAACCGCAGCAGGGATCGATTCGCTTTCTCGGCCAGGAACTGATCGGTATGAAGCCCGATCGGATCGCCGCCCTCGGAATGGCCCGCACGTTCCAGAACGTAGAGCTGTTCGAACACCTGACCGTGCTCGACAACCTCATGCTGGGCCGCCATCTCCACGTCAAATACGGGTCGCTCGCCGCCATGGCTTTCCTCGGCAAAGCGAGCCGCGAAGAGCTTCGCCATAGGGAGATCGTCGAGGACATCGTCGACTTTCTCGAGATTGAGCCCTTCAGGAAGTCGTTTGTCGGCATGCTGCCGTACGGCGTTCAGAAACGGGTCGAGTTGGGCAGAGCGCTGGCGATGGAGCCGCGCCTCTTGCTTCTCGACGAACCGGTGGCGGGGATGAATCTGGAGGAGACCGAGGACATGGCCCGGTTCATTCTCGATATTCGAGACGAGCTGGGCATCGCGATCATCCTCGTCGAACACGACATGCGAATGGTCATGGACCTGGCCGATCGGGTAGCCGTCGTCGATTTCGGACGGCCGGTAGCGCTCGGCACCCCCGACGAGGTGCAAAACCACCCGGACGTCATCCGTGCCTACCTCGGCGAAGAGCACCAAGTTATCGGAGGGAATCCATGACACTGACCGAATCGCATCCCGGGCGGGTCGGCACCGTCACCATCGCGACTCGCCTGCGCGACTGGGCAAACAAAGCGCCCGCAGCGGTTGCCCTGCGCGAAAAGAGCCTGGGGATCTGGCGCGAGATCACCTTCGCCGAGTATTGGGATTCGGTGCTCACGATCGCACATGCGTTCCTGGAGCTCGGGATAGAGCCGGGGGATCGCATCGCCGTTCATTCCGAGAACCGGCCCGAGTGGGTGTTCGCCGACCTGGCGGCGGTTTCGGTCCGCGCCGCCAGCATGGGCCTGTATCCAACCAATCCGGCGCCCGAGGTCCAGTATTTGCTTGGCGACTCGGGGGCGCGGATCCTGATCGCCGAAGACCAGGAGCAAGTCGACAAGGCCCTTGCCGTGCATGGCGAGTTGCCCGACCTGGAGCACATCGTCTACCTCGAGCCGCGCGGTATCAGGGGCCACTACGACGATCCCGTCCTCATGTCATGGGGCGAGTTTGTCGAGATCGGCCGTCGCCATCGCCAGGCACATCCCGGCGCAGTCGAAGCCCGCATGGCCGAGGCCACCCCCGACGACCTCGCAACGCTCGTCTACACCTCCGGCACAACCGGGCCGCCCAAGGGCGCCATGCTTTCGGTCGGGAACATCGAGTTCGCAACCGATGTCGGCAATCAGCCCGATGGGTTCGTTGAGCCCCCACCCAGTCCGAGCGATTTCGTCCTCTCCTATCTCCCGCTCTGCCACGTGTACGAGCGGCTGTTCTCCGTCTGGTTCGGGATGGGGACGGGGGCGACGATCAACTTCGCCGAGTCCATCGAGACCATTCAGCAGGATCTGCGAGAGGTGCAACCGACCATCTTTCAATCGGTGCCTCGCATCTACGAGAAGATGTATGCGGCGGTGCTTGTGCGGGCGTCGTCTGCCTCCCGACTCAAGAAGCTCAACTACGCACTGTGGATGAAGGTGGCCGATCGGATCGGCGCAACCCTGGTGGAGCGGGAGGGCTCTCACACCATCTTCACCCGCCTTCTGTCATGGGTTGGTTCGGTTTTCCTCTATCGCGCCCTCAAGGAGCGCCTCGGGCTCCGACGGTGTCGTCACGCCATCAGCGCCGCCGCACCGATTGCGCCGGAAATCCTGCGATTCTTCATGGGCATCGGCGTGCCGCTTCTCGAGGCCTACGGCATGACCGAGAACTCCGCCATCGCGACAACGAATCGACCCGGTCGGATCAAGCTCGGGACGGTTGGGGAGACGCTGCCGGGAGTGGAGATCCGGATCGACGAGGACACCGGTGAGATTCTGACCCGCCATCCCGGCACGTTCGTCGGCTATTGGAACAAGCCGGAGGCAACCGCTGAGACCATCGACGAGACGGGCTGGCTCCACACCGGCGACGTGGGCGAGTGGGTTGATGGCACCCATGTGAAAATCGTCGACC